>Ga0247609_10003235_pt1 | contig 16605 bp, 15 predicted proteins | sample 172DNAGHGlowgp2_FD_193487 | JGI IMG/M metagenome (GOLD analysis project Ga0247609, IMG submission 193487) | Sheep rumen microbial communities from Palmerston North, Manawatu-Wanganui, New Zealand - 1728 DNA GHGlow gp2 | ecosystem: Host-associated > Mammals > Digestive system > Stomach > Rumen ...
TGCCCAGGAAGCCTTAGGTTAAAAACGTATAAAAACCGTAAAATCCAATTTTATTCGGAATTCCCGGAACCCCAGTAAATGCTGGGGCTAAGGCTTATGGCTAAAAAGGGGTTGGATGCTTACAACTCCCCTATCCAGTCATCAACAAGTCTGCGGGCAATGGATAGTTTCTCCGGCAATTTAGGCAAGTGATTACGGTGAAACCATGCCACGTTCTTCAGCTCCTCCCGCTGCACGTGAATGTCACCGCCGTCATACTCGGCCGTAAATCCCACCATCAGGCCACTGGGATAAGGCCAAGGTTGGGAGCCAAAATATCGGATATTCTTTATGCGAAGCCCCGTTTCTTCTGCCACTTCACGCGAAACGGCCTCTTCCAAAGTCTCGCCCGTTTCCACAAATCCAGCTATCAAACCATAGAAGTCGCCTCGGAAATTCCGACCTCTGGCCATCAGCACTTCATCTTCACCACGCGTAATCCTGACAATGATTGCCGTGGCAAGACTGGGCCAGACCTCCTTTCCACAATGCTCGCAGCGCTTGGAAATATCGGTATGGAAATGCATCTGACCGCCACAGACACCACAAAAGCGGGTATTCTTGTCCCAGTAGATGAGTTCGGCACATTTGCCTGCCTTCAGATATAGCTCCTCCGGCAGTTTGTAATAGCTCTGTCTGAGAGGACACAACTCATATCTGACAGAATCGCTGATGGGCAAATCAATGGCATAGGCTTTAACAGGTACGCCACCAAGAGGACTGATATTGAGCGTCACGGTCCAGGGTTTCTGCTCTATCGGCGGCTGTTCCTGTAATGGTATGGTAAAAGTGCCGTCCAACCGCTTTTCCAGCAGCAGACTCTCTTTGCAGAAAACGAAATAGAAGTGCTTCATAACTCGTAGATGCCTGTAGGCTTGGTGCGTTTAAGTATGTCAAGCTCGAAATCCTTACCTACCACAATGCCATAGGAGCGAAACACGCTTTCCACCGTCTTCCTTGCCAGTTCCGGATGGTTGTTCTCTTCTGAAAGATGACAAAGCCAGACGTGACGTAGTCCCTCGCTCATATTCTCAGCTATTGCTTTCCCACAATCGATGTTGCTCAGGTGACCGGTTTCACTTTGGATGCGCTTTTTCAGATGAGAGGGGTATGGACCTTGAAGAAGCATCTCCTCATCATGATTGGCCTCAATCACCAGATAGTTGGCCTTTCGGATATATTGCGCCATGTCCTCATTCACGCAACCGGCATCGGTAATGATACAGAATGATATGCCCGATGCTTCAATAAAGTAGCCCACGTTATCGCTGCTATCATGAGGGACGGTAAAAGGAGTGACAGTGAAGTCGCCCAACTGGCAGGTCACGCCCGGCTCAACATATTGACGCAAATCGGGAAGCACCTTGCGCTGCACACAATAGTTACGGTCTATGCCCTTGTGGACAGTGGCCGTAGCATAGACAGGCAGGTGGTAGTCATAGCTGATGCTGCCCACCGACTTGATATGATCGGCGTGATCGTGAGTGATGAGCAGATACCTCACCTGAGCAAGGCTTAAGCCGTAGTCCTTGAAATGCTTTTTCAAGAGCCTGACGCCTACGCCTGTATCTATCAGCAAACCGTCCGTCTCAGTGAAGAGGAAATAGCAATTGCCACTACTTCCACTTCCAAAAGATATGAATTTTAGCATGATTTGTTCTATTTTTATGCAAAGATACAAAAGAGTTAGGAGTTAATGGTAATGTGTTGTATATTTTTGCATACAACTTAATCATTTTTAACTCCTTAGCAGCTTTCATCAGAATGGGAGTCCTACAGCGAAATGGAAGGCAAAGTCACGGCTCAGATTAGGATGGATGGCAGGATAATGCTCTTCCTCTTCAGTCTCATAGGCTGGATTGATGGCCTTCATGCCTAAATCGAAACGCAGGATGAAATAATCGAAATTGAAACGGAATCCCAGACCGTAGCTGACGGCCAACTGGCTCAGGAATCTGTCAACATGAAACTGCCCGCCAGGCTGAATATCATAGTCGCGCAGCGTCCAGATATTGCCTGCGTCAACAAACAGAGCGGCTCCGAGCTTCCAGAACAGATGCGTGCGATATTCGGCGTTCAAATCCAGCTTCATGTCACCCGTCTGATTGATGAAGTTGATACGGCCGTCACGCTCATGATATTTTCCAGGGCCGAGTGAGCGTACGCTCCAGCCTCGCACGCTATTGGCTCCTCCTGAGAAATAGCGCTTTTCGAAGGGAAGCACCCTGCTGTTGCCATAAGGATAGGCGATGCCGGCACCGATATGGAAAACCAACTGGTTGCTCTGGTCTATCTGGAACGAGCGGGTCAGGTCAATATCGCCTTTCACATACTGGGCAAAAGCAATATTGAAGATGCGGTACTGTCCTTGGTTGTCTTTGCTGGCATTGAAAAGACGAGCACCAAGCGAAAGCACGTTGCCGGATGTCTCAATGTTGGTCTTGATAGCCGTCTTTCCGTTGCTATACGAATAGCCGAATCCGATTTTCGTGATAAAAAGGTCTTCGTAATTGTAACGGAGAATGGCATTCCGGCTGTTCTCGCTGTCAAGGTATTCGGAACGGAACGTTTCTGAAATCCATGGCATGAACACGTAGTTCAGATCGAGCAAGTCAAGCTGATAGCGGTCACGCCTATAAGGGAAGTTCCATTTATATCTCCAGGCGGCAGAAAGCACCCTGCGATGATATTCGGGGCGGTTCTGCAGGTCGTAAGCCAGCGAGACCTCACTGGTAGCATTGACGTTTCTCCGGATATCACGACTGATGAAGGGAATGATGAAACGGGGGAAGGAAAGGCGTGCTTCGGCAGAATATTCTATGAAGTCCTGCTGGGAATAGCCTTCCAGCCCGCGAATGGCCTCGTATGCACCACGCAGTTCAATGCTGAGCACCTCACTGCCTTTGAACAGATTGCGGTTTTGATAGGTGAGCGAGGCTGCTGCCCCCAAATCACCGGCAGTATTGGTGCCTTCGGGCTGGAAACTGACAGTCGAGGGCTTGTTGGTCTGAAGAAGAATGTCACAGTCGAGCAGGTTGGTATCGGGTACTTGCTTCAAATTAATATTGGTGTACTTCACGGCTTGCATTCTACCGAAATGGTTGTAAGTCTGCTGGAGTCTCGTAGCAGAATAAGGACGTTGCTCTTCTATATGGGTACACTCATCAAGCACATGCCGGCGCAAGTGAATGTGAGAATCGGTAGGTGATCCGCTGGCATAACTGACATTACGCATCCAGTAACGGGTATGGAGGGTGTCGGCCTGCTGCTGGCTGCTATAAGGATGCAGATGCAGCCGGAGGTCTATGAACTGAAAGCCGGAGGTTGTGTCAGCAGTATAGGTTATAAATTCCTTATGGAACCTGAAATAGCCGCTGTCGGCCAACAGGGCTGTGATGCGTTTTCGCTCAGCATCTAACCGCTCCGCATTGAACCTCATGTCTTCGGTCAGCAAACGGCGTGTACTGTCAGCAGAGCCGTTCAATATCGCAGCTATCTGATGATCATCGATGTCGTAGCGGATAGAACGGATGAAATAGGGTTTTCCAGGCATCAGCTTGTACTCCACGTCTATTTTCTTTCCATGTACTCGCGAGCATTGGACCACCGTACCCTGCAGATAACCGTCATTGTGAAGCTCCTGCTGAAGGTCTGCGAGGGTGTGCTTCGCTAAAAGACTGTCATAGAGGACGGGGGCTTCACCTATAGAGCGAAGGGTGCGGTTGATCCATCGGGTGGTATCGGCACCGGACAATGAATAAGTGGCAAGGGGGAGACGAAAAAGCGTGAACCAGCGGGCATTAGGACGCTGCCGCACAAAGTTACGGTATTTGCTGATATTTACACCGCCGGCTTCTTGACTGGCATCCATAGTCACACGCACTTTATTGAGCAAACATTCATCCTCGGGTACGTAACGAGTGACAGAACATGAGACCAAAACAGCCTCAATGCAAGCTCCTATCAGCACTGTTGTCAAGAGTTTCCGCATAAGTTTGCTGCAAAGGTACAAAAAATCCTTATAAAACATTAGGCATAATTCATAAATCTTTTCTACCTTTGTAGCAAAAAAGCAAACTTTCGTCAAGAACAGCGTATGTTGAGCAAGAATCAGATGAAATTCATCCATCAATTGGAACAAAAGAAATATCGCCAGCGGGAAGGCCTCTTCGTGGCAGAAGGACCCAAAGTGGTAGGCGACTTGATAGAGTGCGGATACCGCCCCAGACATCTGTATGCCGTAGAAAAATGGATCGAAAGCCATCCGGACACGAATGTCATCACGGTGAGCGAGGAAGAACTGAAGAAAGTGAGTTTCCTTCAGCATCCCCAGCAAGTACTCGCCGTTTTCCCTATCCCGAATGCCGACATGGAGAGGCCGCTTCACCCTCAGCTCTATCTGGCATTGGACGGCGTTCAAGACCCCGGCAACCTGGGGACGATTATCCGCATAGCCGACTGGTTCGGCATCTCAACCATCTTCTGCTCGCCCGACACTGCCGATGCATGGAATCCGAAAGTGGTTCAGGCCACGATGGGCAGCATTGCTCGCGTACATATTATTATTACTGACTTGGCAAAACTGATGCAAGAAACCACCCTTCCCATCTACGGCACCCTGCTCAACGGGGAGAGCATTTACCAAAAAACGCTTACAGAAGAGGGGATTATCGTGATGGGGAATGAAGGAAACGGCATCTCAGCACCCATACGCCGGCTGATCCAGCACCGGCTTCTCATCCCACCCTTCCACAAAGGAGCGGAAAGCCTGAACGTGGCCATCGCAACGGCCATTACATGTTCTGAATTCCGCAGAAGGGGCCTGTTTCCTCGCGAACGGTTTATTTTTTGAATAATTCAAAAGTTTTTCATGATTTATTCGTTGAATAAGAAAAAAAAACGTAACTTTGCAAACACTTTAAACTTAAAACAATAACAACTAAAATAAATTCATTATTAGCTTATGTCACAAATTAAAGGACGCATCAGTCAGATTATCGGTCCTGTCATCGATGTTTTTTTTGACACAAAGGGACTGGATGCTGAAAAGGTGCTGCCGAAGATTCATGAGGCACTCCGCATTAATCGTGGCCAAGGCAAGGAGCTCATCGTTGAGGTGCAACAGCACATCGGTGAAGATACCGTACGTTGCGTGGCTATGGACAACACTGACGGTTTGCAGCGAGGATTGGAGGCCATCCCTGTTGGCTCGCCCATCTTGATGCCCGCAGGCGATCAGATTAAAGGTCGTATGCTGAACGTGATTGGTCAGCCTATCGATGGTATGAAACAACTTGATATGGCTGGAGCGTACCCCATCCACCGCGAAGCACCTGTCTTTGAGGAACTGTCGACAAAGAAAGAGATTCTCTCTACAGGTATTAAGGTGATTGACCTTCTTGAGCCTTACATGAAAGGCGGTAAGATTGGCCTGTTCGGCGGTGCCGGTGTGGGCAAGACCGTGCTGATTATGGAGCTGATCAACAACATCGCCAAGGGACATAACGGCTTTTCTGTGTTTGCCGGCGTGGGTGAACGCACACGTGAGGGTAACGACCTGATCCGTGAGATGATTGAAAGCGGCGTTATCCGCTACGGCGAGAAATTCCGCAAAGCTATGGATGAGGGCAAATGGGATTTGTCGCTCGTCGACCCGGAGGAACTGAAGAAGAGTCAGGCTACGCTGGTATATGGACAGATGAACGAGCCGCCTGGCGCACGTGCCTCCGTGGCCCTGTCGGGGCTTACGGTGGCTGAAGGCTTCCGCGACGGCGGAGGCAAGGACGGTGGAGCTGCTGACATTCTGTTCTTCATCGATAACATCTTCCGCTTCACCCAGGCCGGTTCTGAGGTATCAGCCCTTCTCGGCCGTATGCCTTCAGCCGTGGGTTATCAGCCTACGCTGGCCTCTGAGATGGGTGCCATGCAGGAAAGAATCACCTCGACCAAGAAAGGCTCAATCACCTCTGTACAAGCTGTTTATGTGCCTGCCGATGACTTGACAGACCCCGCTCCTGCAACAACATTTACTCACCTTGATGCTACTACGGTGCTCGACCGTAAGATTGCTGAGCTGGGCATCTATCCCGCCGTGGATCCGCTGGGTTCGACATCGCGTATCCTCGACCCGCTGATTGTCGGAAAAGACCACTACAACTGCGCTCAGCGCGTGAAAGAGATACTGCAGCGCTATAAGGAGTTGCAGGACATCATCGCCATCCTCGGCATGGACGAGCTCTCTGACGAGGACAAGCTGACGGTGAACCGCGCCCGCCGCGTGCAGCGCTTCCTTTCCCAGCCGTTCTCCGTGGCAGAGCAGTTCACCGGCCTGCCAGGTGTGATGGTGCCTATTGAGGATACCATCAAGGGCTTCAATGCCATTCTCGACGGCGAAGTTGACGATCTGCCCGAACAGGCATTCCTCAACGTGGGAACTATCGACGATGCCAAGGCTAAGGCTAAGAAACTTCTCGAAGCAGCAAAGGGCTAAATTGTAAATAGGAAATTGTCAAATCGTAAATTTACAAGATGTTAAAGCTGAAGATAGTTTCACCCGAGAGGATCGAGTTTGAAGGAGAGGTAGAAAGCGTCAAGGTGCCTGGCACAATGGGCAACTTTGAGATTCTGTCCAATCATGCTCCACTCATCTCCACGCTGCAGAAAGGCATCGTGGAGTATAACGGACAGCAGTTGGAGATACTCGGTGGATTCGTCGAGATACAGAAGAATGAGGTATCGGTTTGCGTGGAAATCAACGAATGACCGCCATCCTTCTGCTCGTACTGTTCTTCACCCTGCTGGGGGCGGCCTATGTGAAAGGCTACGACCTGGTGAAAGCCAAATCGCCTGAACACCTGCCCCAATTCTACCTCATCATGGCAACAATACGCATGTTGCTCGTACTTACGGTCATCGGCCTCTACGTGTGGTTTGCCAATAACAGAGAAGACGCCATCCGCTTTGCCCTCACCTGCATGGGACTGTATGCGGTAATGATGGTAGTAACACTCTCGTTGAGACATTAACAAAGAATAATTATGAATTTCAACTTTAAACGACTGCTTTGCATGGCTTTGGTGCTCCTGGCACTGACTCCAGCAGTAAGGGCAGAAGGCTTTTCGGCTAAAGAGGTGGTACTTGAACACATCAAGGACTCACACGACTGGCACATCACTGACATCAAGAATGCCGATGGGACAGAACATCCGGTAGCCCTTCCCCTGCCCGTCATCGTCAAGAGTTCTACCGGCTGGCACATGTTCAGTTCATCCCAGTTTGAACATCATGCACACGAAGGCTTGCGCCACGTCAAGGCCGATGCTCCTGCCGAGATACAGGGACTGGCCATCGCCACTGTAGGCGACCATACAGGCAAGATAGTGGAAAACGGAGAGCCCGTACTCGATCTGTCGATTACAAAGACCGTAGCCGTGATGTTCATCAACGTAGCACTGCTGCTCTGTTGCATACTGCTAAGTGCCCGCTGGTATAAGAAGCATCAGGCTTCCGACAACGCTCCTGGCGGATTCGTGGGATTCGTGGAGATGCTGGTGATGTATGTCGTCGACGATATCATCAAGCCGGGCATCGGCAAGGGTTACGAGAAATACGTACCCTACCTGCTGACGTGCTTCTTCTTTATCTTCACCTGCAACGTGATGGGGCTAATTCCGTTCCCACCGGGTTCGGGCAACGTAACGGGCAATATCGCCGTGACATTCTTCCTGGCCCTATGTACGTTTGTTGTGGTGCAGTTCTCTGGCAGTAAGCACTATTGGAAAGAGATCTTCTGGCCGGAAGTTCCATTCCTGCTGAAGTGTCCCGTGCCCCTGATGCCCGTCATCGAGTTTGTGGGCATCTTCACGAAGCCATTCGCCCTGATGATTCGACTTTTTGCCAATATGATGGCCGGACATGCCATTGCTGTGGCAATGCCGTGTATCATCTTCCTCGTGGCAACGATGTCGGCAGGAGTATTCTTCAGCATGAGTGCCGTGAGTGTCATTATGGCCATCTTCATGATGTGCCTGGAGTGTCTGGTGTGCTTCATCCAGGCCATGGTGTTCACGCTGCTCTCGTCGGTGTTCATCGGTATGGCTCGCGCCGTACCCGAAGGACACGAAGCATAAGCTCCCTGAGTCAGGGAGGACTAGGGCTAGACAAGCAGATCTTCATCATCTAAAAGAAAAATTATTTTTAAAAAGTATTAACAACGGGTGGTCGTTCAGACCCCACCCCCCTAGCTTAGGGGGCTAAAAACAACTTAACAATTATGGTTACAACATTATTAGCAATCGAAGGTGTTGCAAAGTTAGGTGCCGCTGTAGGCGCAGGTCTTGCTGCTATTGGCGCAGGTATTGGTATCGGTAAGATTGGTGGTTCGGCTATGGACGCAATGGCTCGTCAGCCGGAAGTAATCAGCAAGCTGATGACCAACATGATTATCGCAGCTGCACTGATTGAGGGTGTTGCCCTTTTCGCAGCCGTTATCGCATTCATGTGTCTATAAACGACTCAAATAATCCTCACAGCGTATGGATTTATTGATTCCAAGTACTGGCCTACTGTTCTGGATGTCTCTGACGTTCCTCGTAGTGCTGGGCATCCTGTGGAAGTTTGGTTTCCCTGTCATTACTAATATGGTGGCAGAGCGAAAGGCTTTCATCGATGACTCACTGCGCAAGGCTCACGAGGCTAACGAGCGACTGGCCAATATACAGAAAGAAGGTGAATCCATCCTTCAGGAGGCACGCGAGAAGCAGGCACAGCTCTTGAAAGAGGCTGCCGAGACTCGCGATGCCATCGTAGAGAAAGCTCAGGAGAAAGCCCGTCAGGAGGGTACACGACTGCTCGATGATGCCAAGGCAGAGATAGAGCAGGAGAAGAAGGCTGCCATAGCCGACATCCGCAAGCAAGTAGCTACGCTCAGCGTCGAGATTGCCAAGAAGGTGCTTAAGCAAAACCTCCAGAGCGACAAGGCGCAGATGGATCTCATCGACCGTATGCTGGATGATGCCTCGTTGAATAAATAGATAAGATACGTATGGATACTGGAGTAATATCGGTTCGCTATGCCAGGGCACTCTTGAAGAGTGCTACTGATGCTAAGATCGAGGATGTGGTCTACCAACAGATGCAGCTCTTGGCAAAGAGCTACATCGAGGTGCCGCAGCTTCGGCACACGATAGACAATCCGATGCTCTCGAAAGACAAGAAGGAGATGCTGCTCACTACCGCTTCAGGCGCAGATCAGGCATCACCCTTGACCAAGGCTTTCATAGCTCTTGTGCTTAAGGAAGACCGGGAGAACATGATTCAATTCATGGCCAATTCGTACGTCACGCTCTATCGTCAACAGAAGAACATCATCCGTGGTAAACTCACCACTGCCGTGGCCGTTGCCCCGGAAACGGAGCAGAAAATGCGCCGGATGGTGGAGAGCCGCACTCAAGGGACAGTGGAGTTTGAATCGGAGGTGATTCCCGACATCATCGGCGGCTTCATCCTCGAGTACGACACCTACAGGATGGATGCCAGCGTGCAGAGCAGGCTGCGCAGCATCCTGAATGCACTCAAGTAATAGCTAAGCCCCCTCAGTTCTTGGAGAAGCCAAGCGGCAAAGCCGAGCGAAGGGGTTGGGGGTCTGAACAAGCGCGGCACCCCTGAATGGTTATAAACAAAAAGGGTCTGATAGACGCTTGTTCAGACCCCCATCCCCCTAACTTAGGGGATTCAGAATATGTCAGATAAAATTAAACCAAGTGAAGTTTCACAAGTCCTGCTCGAACAGTTGAAAGGCATCAGCGATGGTGCTCAGTTCGACGAGGTGGGCACTGTACTTCAGGTGAGCGATGGCGTGGCTCGTATCTATGGCTTGCGCAATGCTGAAGCCAATGAACTGCTGGAGTTCGAGAACGGCACTATGGCTATCGTGATGAACCTGGAGGAAGACAACGTGGGTTGTGTACTGCTGGGACAGACATCGGGCATCAAGGAAGGCATGGTGGTCAAGCGTACGCGCCGCATTGCCAGTATCCGTGTGAACGATAATATGCTAGGACGTGTCATCAATCCGCTTGGACAGGCCATTGACGGCAAGGGTGACATCGATTTGAAGAACTCATTTGAAATGCCTCTCGACCGCAAGGCCCCGGGTGTGATTTATCGTCAGCCAGTGAAGGAACCGCTGCAGACGGGCTTGAAGGCCATCGACTCGATGATTCCTATCGGCCGCGGCCAGCGTGAGCTCATTATCGGCGACCGCCAGACGGGTAAGACCGCCATTGCCGTTGATACGATTATCAACCAGAAGAGTTTCTACGAAGCGGGAAAGCCTGTGTATTGCATCTATGTTGCCATCGGTCAGAAAGCTTCTACCGTAGCAGCTCTCGTCCAGACGCTGAAAGAGCATGGTGCCCTGCCCTACACTATCGTTGTGGCCGCAACTGCTGCCGACCCTGCCGCCATGCAGTATTATGCCCCATTTGCCGGTGCTGCTATCGGTGAGTATTTCCGTGACCGTGGCCTGCCGGCTTTGGTGGTCTACGATGACCTGTCAAAGCAGGCCGTAGCCTATCGTGAAGTATCGCTGATTCTGCGACGTCCCTCTGGGCGTGAGGCATATCCCGGCGATGTATTCTACCTGCATAGCCGTCTGCTGGAACGTGCAGCTAAGATGAATGAACAGCAGGAGGTGGCCGAGCAGATGAACGACCTGCCTGAGTGTATGAAGGGGCATGTAAAGGGTGGCGGTTCGCTGACTGCTCTTCCCATCATCGAGACACAAGCAGGTGACGTTTCGGCATATATCCCGACCAACGTGATTTCCATCACCGATGGTCAGATATTCCTTGAGAGCGATCTCTTCAACCAAGGTTTCCGCCCTGCCATCAACGTAGGTATCTCCGTAAGCCGCGTGGGTGGTTCTGCCCAAATCAAATCAATGAAGAAGGTGGCAGGAACATTAAAGATTGACCAGGCACAGTATCGTGAGTTGGAATCCTTCTCCAAGTTCTCCAGCGATATGGATGCCGTGACGGCCATGACGCTCGACCGAGGCAGGAAGAACAACCAGTTGCTCATTCAGCCACAGTATAGCCCGATGCCCGTAGGCGAGCAGATTGCTATTCTCTATTGCGGCGTGCATGGCCTGATGCGCGAAGTACCTATTGACAAGGTGCGTCAGTGCCAGGATCAGTTCCTTGATAAACTGCGCTCCACGTCGCCAGAGGTAATCGAAACGCTTGGGAGCGGAAAGATTGACGATGATACGACGCGGAAGATTGAATCCGTAATGGCCGACATTGCTGGAACGTTTCAATAACCTCCAGAGCTTGGGGGATGGGGTCTGAACAAGCGCAGATTCTGAACATTCATCAAGGTATTTACTAAATGGGTCTGATGAACGCTTGTTCAGACCCCCTTCCCTCTCTAACTCAGAGGTATAAAATATGCCAAGTCTAAAAGAAATTAAAGGACGCATTGCCTCAGTCAACTCCACTCGAAAGATTACGAGTGCGATGAAGATGGTTGCCAGTTCCAAGTTGCACCATGCTCAGGTGGCTATCCAGAATATGCTTCCCTATGAGACAATGCTGGAACATATTCTGAAATCGTTTTTGGCTGCAGAAGCAGAGGCACAGACGGTTTATGATCAGGAGCGGCCAGTGAAACGTGTTGCTTTAGTGGTATTTTCATCTAATTCTTCATTGTGCGGCGGTTTTAATGCCAACATCATCAAGCTGATGCAGAATACCGTTAATGGGCTGGCAGAGGAGATTGGTGCAGAAAACATCGATATCTACCCTATTGGCAGAAAGGTGGCTGAAAAGGCTCAGAAACTGGGCTATCAGGTGAAAGGTACGGATGGAAGTGCTATGGTAGACAAGCCCAACGTGCATGACTGCATAGAGCTGGCCATGGAGCTTGGCCGCCGTTTCGTTGCGGGTGAAGTAGACCGAGTGGAACTGATTTACCATCATTTCAAGAGTGCCGGTTCTCAGATTCTGACCACAAAGACATTCTTGCCTATCGACTTGGAAAGCGAACTGGAACGCGACCATGAGCGTGACCTCACTACCAACGTTGTGACGAAGAAAGCACAGGACTATCTGAAGAAGAAAGCCCGCAAGCGCGTGGCAAAAGAGGACGAGGTGGCACCGCTGAACGATAACTTCATCGTGGAGCCGAATATGAACACCGTTCTCTCACAGCTCATGCCGAAGCTGGCTCATCTAATGCTCTACACCGCTTTGCTCGACAGTGTTGCTTCCGAGCATGCTGCCCGTATGGTGGCTATGCAGACTGCTACCGACAATGCAGACGAGCTGCTGCGCCAACTGAACCTGCAATACAACAAGAGCCGCCAGCAGGCCATCACAAGCGAGCTGCTCGACATTGTAGGCGGTTCTGTAAATAACTAGGCTTATTATTAATAACTTAAAAACCGATATGCTTACACAACAAGATTTGAAGCAAATTGCTCTGCGCGGCATCAGTGAAGAGCAGATTGCATTGCAACTGAAAGAATTTGAAACCGGCTTCCCCTTCCTTCGTTTAGAAGCTGCAGCTGCTGTAGGAAACGGCATTGTGGCTCCTGATGAGGAGATGCGTAAGCAGTATGAGAATGCATGGGAACAATACAAGGCCGACGGTCATCGCGTGGTAAAGTTTGTACCAGCCAGCGGGGCAGCCAGCCGTATGTTCAAGAACATGTTCGCCTTTGTCGATGCTGACTACGACATTCCTACCACTGACTTCGAGAAGAAATTTTTTTCCGAAATTGAGAAGTTTGCTTTCTATGAGGCATTGGATGCTGTCTGCAAGAAGAACGAAGGCAAGGGCATTAAGGAACTGATTGCAAGCGGTCAATATAAGGCTATTGCAGCCAACATGCTGAATAAAGAGGGCTTGAACTATGGTCAGTTGCCAAAGGGCATGCTGCTTTTCCACAAATATGCTGAAGGTGCTCGTACTCCCATGGAAGAGCATCTGGTAGAGGGAGCACTTTATGCAGCCTCCAACGGTGAGGCACATGTTCACTTCACGGTTTCGCATGAGCATATTGACTTCTTTAAGAAGAAGGTGGCAGAGAAGGCCGACTCGTTTGCACAGAAGTACGGCATCAAATACGATATCTCGTTCTCGGAGCAGAAACCGTCCACTGATACCATAGCCGCCAATCCCGACAACACCCCCTTCCGCGAGGCCGATGGCAGCCTGTTGTTCCGTCCGGGTGGACATGGTGCGCTGATTGAGAATCTTAATGAGATTGATGCTGACATTATTTTCATCAAAAACATCGACAATGTGGTGCCCGACCGTCTGAAACCGGAAACGGTGGAATGGAAACAGGTTATCGCCGGTGTGCTCGTCACTCTCCAAAAGAAGGCTTTTGAATATCTCCACATTCTTGATGCAGGTGCTGACGAGCAGCAGCTGGAAGAGATGGCAGACTTCGTAGAAAAGTGTCTTTGCGTGAATCCCAAGAATGCTAAGATGGATGCCGACTATCTGCGCAGGAAACTGAACAGACCGATGCGTGTATGTGGTGTAGTGAAGAATGTGGGCGAGCCAGGTGGCGGTCCGTTCCTCACTTATAATCAGGACGGAACGGTGTCATTGCAGATTCTTGAGAGTTCACAGATTGACACCAACAACGAGGAATACATGAAGATGTTCACTCAGGGCACACACTTCAACCCTGTTGATTTGGTATGCGCCGTTCGCGACTATCAGGGCAAGCCGTTCAACCTGCCTGATTTTGTAGATAAGTCTACGGGCTTTATCTCCAACAAGTCAAAGGGTGGAAAGGAACTGAAGGCACTTGAGCTTCCCGGTCTTTGGAATGGTGCTATGAGCGACTGGTCGACGGTATTCGTTGAAGTTCCCCTGGGTACTTTCAACCCCGTAAAGACTGTCAACGACCTTCTGCGCGAGCAGCATCAATGATTTTTAACTCGATAAAAGAGGTGAGAGGTAAGAGGACATCTTTTACCTCTCTCTTTTTTCACCTCTCACCACACACCTCTTATCACTCACTTCTTACCACTCACTTCTTACCACTCACTTCTTACCACTCACTTCCTCCCAATGTAGCACCGAACCATTAGCGCGTCTTGGATCTGCTCCTTTGAAATCCATTGAGTAAGGACTGCCAGTAGTGGGCGACTTACCGATATAGAGGTTGTTACGGACAGACATCAGCATGAAGTCATGGTCAAGATAGTCTTGCCAGAGGAACACTTCTGCCTTCGAAGCATCTTTGGTGAGACGCACATCGCCTGGCAATCCTAAACCCGAAACGAACACGTAACGGCCATCCTCGCACTGCAAAGCCACCATACCAGGCCCTTTCTCTATGAGCCGGAAATGCGTATCCTTGGAGTTGTTGCGGGCATCTGTATCGTACATCAAGCCATGGGCCAGTGCATGCATGGGCTTTCCCGTAGCCTTGTTGATGATGCGGAACACCTTGCCATAGGGGATGTTCTTCGAGCGGTCTGCCTCTGGTTCGAACACCGTGAAATTATCAAACTCGGCATACCCGCCGTTCTTCCCGTTCTTATTGAAAGCAAACAAAGCATGGCGTGAGCCTTGGAAGGTGACGAGCTGATAACTCAGTTTCATCTCGCGACCGACAGTCTTGAAGTGCTCACCATCGGTAGAATAGGCATATTCCGCCTTGTCATCGTCATATTCGCCACACATGCGGAGCCAAATCTTCTGCTCCGGAAGAGTAATTGGCAGGTCAATGGTATCATTTTCGGCCTGCCAGAACCAGCGCAGCGTGAGCTGCTGTCCCTGCTTCACGATGCCTATCCAAGAGCAGGGAATATTGATATTACCCAGTCCTGCCACATCGCCATCCTTCATCCCTTTCACCGACAGTTCCACAGTAGTAATCGAAGAAGGGCCTATCACCCTTTGCGTGAGCGAGTTACGAGCCCACATCAGTTGGTCGGCTGGCATTGTATTCAGTCGCAATTTTCCGTTCTTCAGACTCCACATCTTGTCGTTCGGATTATGATTCCACTGCCAAACGCGAGCCAGTTGTTTACCATTGAAGTCATCGCTTCGCATGTAGGGTGCATGCGGAGTTTCGGGCTGATAATCTGCGGGGTAGCAGCCCATCTTGGTATCGGGCTTGAAATAAGTACGCGGGGCTCGCCCCAAGTTGCCTTCCAATCCCAGAAAGGGCCACCCGTCTTTCCAAGTTATGGGAGCAAGCGTCACCGTGCGTCCAATGGAATGGAAGTCCATCATCAGCAGTGCCCACCAGCGTCCGTCTTTGCCTTCCACGATACCTCCCTGATGAATATTCGTACAGGCCGTAGCGTCCTTGTCCACTTCAGGTATGCGGAAACTGCTGCCGTCAGGAACGATGCGTCCACGCCATTGGGTGAGCGGTGCTGCATGGTAGCCGAAGGTCTCATCGGCCGTAATAACGCAGGTCTCATAAGGACCATAGATACTTTTTGAACGCGAGCAGAGGGTACGCCCGTTGGGACGGTAGTCGGTGGAGATAAGGTAGTACATGCCGTTGATTTTATACATGTGATGTCCCTCGCCCACAGCCGAACCATTGGGGATAATAACACGGTCAGTCTCTTCAATGGGACCGCTCATGTCGGGTTTGAGCTCCGTACAATGCACCTCACCATAGCCGTGAATGGCATAGATTTTCCCATCATCATCGAAAAGAACACTCAGGTCGTAGATTTTTCCTTTCATGTTATGATGCGTCCAGGGGCCATGTATGTCCTTGGCAGTATAGCACTGTAAGCCCTTTCCATTGACATTGGAGAATACGTAGAACTGGCCGTTAGCATAGCGTATAGCGGGTGCCCAAATACCTTCTCCGTACATCTCTCCACGCACTTTCCCGTTGGGCCCGCTGAGCGAGAACGAGGGGTCATCGAAGTCGAAACGGTCGAAGCAATAGGCTATGTTCTCCCAGTTCACAAGGTCTTTAGAATGAAGGATAACGAGTCCGGGCACTGCATGCATCGTGGTACCGGCCAGATAATAGTCATCGCCTACACGCAGGATGTCTGGGTCGGAAAACTCGTCGTAGAACAGGGGATTGGTAAAGGTTCCGTTACCGTTATCTGCCGTCCAGGACATTGTTTGTGACTGAAGGGGGAGGCTACTGAGTGCCAGCCCGCAGAAAAGAGTTAGCAATCTGTTCATTTTGTTGTTGTGAATTTATCAGTATAGTCATTATTACTTTCTGTCTGCAAATTTACATTAATTTTTTAATACAACAAATATTTCATGCACGAATCAGGCACTTTTGACCCTCAATTCCAAAATTCAATGCCGTAATACTTCAAAAAAGTCATGTTATTCAAATTCGCAGGTTTTCCATCACAAATTTGCTAAAATACAGGCTCTCAATTTTGTAAGTTAAAATATTTTTTGTACTTTTGCTTTCGAATTATCAGAAAAACAACCTTTAAGCAACTATTAACACGTATGAAAGACTTACAAATGTACATCAATGGCCAGTTCTGCGAAAGTTCGAACGGTCAGTGGATTGAAGTGTTGAATCCCTCGACAGAGGAA
>Ga0247609_10003237_pt1 | contig 16604 bp, 19 predicted proteins | sample 172DNAGHGlowgp2_FD_193487 | JGI IMG/M metagenome (GOLD analysis project Ga0247609, IMG submission 193487) | Sheep rumen microbial communities from Palmerston North, Manawatu-Wanganui, New Zealand - 1728 DNA GHGlow gp2 | ecosystem: Host-associated > Mammals > Digestive system > Stomach > Rumen ...
TAAAAAAATCCCTCGCGGCGTTGCGGGGGAAATTTTTTTATAACGTTACCAAAATCATTACGCATTACGAATTGCAGTTAAGTATTCGCGGTCGAGCATACCAAACACAATTAAATTTTCGTAGACGCCGTTGGTTAAAATTATTTCGCGCAGGACGCCTTCACGCACAAAGCCCGAATTTTCATAAAGATGTAGAGCGATTGAATTATATTCCTTGCAATCAATCCACACGCGATGAAACTTTTTAATTTCAAACGTCCACTTCATCAAAAGTTGCAGAGCTTCACGCCCGTAGCCCAGACCTTTTCGCCCGATAATAACGTGAGTATATTCCGCGCAGGGCGAATTCATTCCCCGCAACATAAAATATCCGGCGGCAATTTCCGTGTCAATCTCCTCTATAATCACGTCCAACTTTTCTGTGCCGTTCGAATTTATAATTTCGCGGTGATAGTCTTCGCTGAACGGCACGATAAATTTTAAATTTTCCGGCGCGTATTGCAACGTCATGATGTAGCCAATGTCGGTCGGGTTCGCTCGCCTAAGGCGTAATCTTTTTCCTTCAATTAAAATTTCGTTCATGTTATCAACTCCTTTAAGGGCGGCTATAATATATCAGCCAAAAAAATTTTTCAAGGGAGGAATTTTGTTTGGATTATCTTCAACATATTGATTGGTGGGCGTTGGGACAAAAGCTGATTGTTCCAGCGTGCATATTGGTTATCGCGTTGATTATCGGCATCGCGCTAAATAAATTTTTAGAAAACAAGCTTGCCCAGCGCGTAGAATCGAGCGACTCGGAAATTATGGAAATTTTTTTCCGCGCAATGAAAGGCGTACCAATCTCCCTGTGTTTGGTGACGGGGCTTTATTGGAGCGTCACGACTTCAGATATGCCGCCAGGGCTAGAAAGAATTTTTTCTTACGTGCTGTTTACGGTTATTATTTTTTCAATAACGCGGGTTTGTGAAAGGACACTTTCAGGTTTCATTCGGCTAAAATTTTCCGGCTCCAGCGACCTGACTCAATCCACATTGCTTGATACGATTTTCCGCGTGGCGATTTACGCTTCGGGTGCGCTGATTATTTTAGATTACTTCAACATTTCAATCGCACCGATTATGGCGGCAATGGGCGTCGGCGGTATGGCGGTAGCTTTTGGTGTTCGCGAGACCTTGGAAAATATTTTCTCCGGTCTGCAGATTATCGTTTCAAAACAATTTCGCGTGAACGATTATATTAAACTTTCCACCGGCGACGAAGGGCGCGTCACCGATATTAACTGGCGTTACATCACAATCACGCCGCCTTCCGACAGCAACGTCGTCGTTATCCCGAACAAAGTTATCGCCGGCTCCGTCATAACCAATCATTCACAGCCCCGTGACGATATTGTCCTTGTCGTGCCAATCGGCGTTTCCTATGACAGCGACCTTGAACAAGTTGAGCGCGTGACGATTGAAGTTGCCCGCGCATTGCAGATTGATATTGACGGCTACGAACCGGAATATGACGCCAACGGCATTGACAGAAGCCCGCTTGCACCCGTCGTTCGTTACCAGGCGTTTAACGATTCGTCGATTGACTTCAACGCCGTCATGCACGTAAAATCTTTTACCAATCAATATCTTTTAAAGCACGAATTTATCAAGGCAATCACAAAACGTTATCGCGAAGAAGGCATTAACATTCCGTTCCCGATTCGCACGTTGGATTTGCCTGACGATAAAAAAATTGAGTTAAGGAAGTGATTTTTATGATTGTTGACGGCGTGAAAGTAAATTTCTTTGGTATTGACGACGCTACACGCGAAGAGGCGGCTAATTACGTCGCCTATGTTCGCGGGCGCGTGAATATGCCGATTAAAACCATTTCCGTTAAGCTGTGTGACGATGGCTTTGTTGATGTCGATTACACGGCTCGCGGAGAAAAGTTCGAGCGTATCAGAAGAATAACCGGTTACCTTGTCGGGACGACCGACCGCTGGAACGACGCTAAAAAATCTGAAGAGCATGACCGCGTTAAACACAATCTTTATTAATAAACGTACTAAAAAAAATTTGAGCCGCTCAAAATCGAACGGCTCTTTTTTTTTGCGCAAAACTTTTAAATTTTAACGTCGATAATTCCCGCGGCGTATGGTGCAACTTCGTAATGATTAAAAATAAAATGTATGCTTAAATTTTCGTCCCAGTAAAAATTTTCGGGCAGTTCTTTAAGCGGCAGAGCTTCTTCAAAAAGAAAAATTCCTTCGTGCCGGCAATAATCGTTAAGACTTTTTTCAATGCGCGATTTAAATTCATCGGGGCTGACGCCTTCGCCGACTTCCGTTAAATAATTCATGCCCATAAGCTCGCCGGACGCCGTGTTAAAATTCAGGGCACGTTTACCGCTCCACGGGTGCGCCATGTGCTCAATGTAATAACTTTCGTTTAGGATAAGGCTTAGAATCACGGTTCCGCCCGCCTCGTTGCAAGCAACATCGTAACTCATGCGAACGTCGGCTCTGGTCTGGTTGTGGATAGCGTCTTTGCTCGCCATGGTTACAAAGCGGTCAACTTCCGCAAAAATCTGGCTGTTGATTTTTTTGTCAATCGCCGCGTCGCCGGTTTTCACCACGGGATAAATTACGTTCTCTTCGTAGCTGCTGTGACCGTCCTCAATCGTCGCTGCACCGCAAAAATTTTGAAGACTCACAATCAGCGCGAACAACGCTGTCAAAAAAATTTTCCGCATAAAAATTTCCTCCTAAAAAAATTGCGGGACTCGCCCGCGCCGTTAAGATTTATTTATTCTCTTCCTCTTCAAACAGCTGGCAATAGTAGCCATTTTTGCCGTTGTTCTTCACGTGATAAACCGCCTTATCTGCCGCAGCGAACAAGCTGTCATAATCGCGCCCGTTTTGCGGAGCAATGGCAATGCCGATACTTGCCGTGACGAACTGCGCTTTTCCTTCGACAGTGAGATTAAAAGCGATTTGTTTAATCTGTTCTGCCTTGCGTATGACGACTTCCATATTTGGCAGGCTGTCCACGATAACGACGAATTCATCGCCGCCGAAACGCCCGATGCAATCGTTCGGGCGGAAAATTTTCTTAAGCCCTCTTGAAAATTCGACAAGAACTTTATCGCCGAACTGGTGCCCCAAAAGGTCGTTGACTTCTTTAAAATGGTCAAGGTCGATTATATAAAATGCCATGAAAATATTTGAGGTCTCGTTCTCATTGAAAGTCTTCAATTTCATTTTGCAAAGGTTTTCCATTGTCTTCTTGTTGAAAAGTTCGGTGAGCTTGTCCAATTCGGATTCAAGCTGATAGGCGTCGCGTTCGGAGCGGATTTTATTAAAAGCCTTCGCCATTTGTCCCAGTTCGTCATCGGTGGAAACTTCGATATTTTCAATCTTGCCGCTCACGATTTCATCAACAACATTTGTCATTTCGATAATCGGTTTTGTAACGCGCACTGTCAGCAGGTAAGCAACAAGCATAGCTATAAACAGAACAGCCATACCGAAGATAATCGCCTTAATTGCCTTGTCATAAACTTGGTCTAAAATGTAATGGTAAGGACGAATTGTAACAATCATCCAGCCCGTGTCCAAATTCCTTGAATAAGTTGCCAGGGAGTCTTCTTCGTTCACTTCCAGCCGAATGACGCCCGAACTGTTATAAACTCTGTCCAGAATAAATTTATAGCTGTTGTTAATGGCATATTCGGAGCCGACGCCGGAAATATTATCTGAATTGGCGATAACGCGCCCCGTGCGGTCCATTACCACGACGGAAATTTCATTGTCGTCCAGTTCTTTGACAAAGTCTTGAATAGACGTGAGATTAAAATTTCTCTGAACCATGCCGATAGGTTTGCCGGTTTCGTCCAGCACAGGAGCCTCTATGATAATCGCCATTTTGCCGGTCGCCATGCTTGAGATAATGTCGGAGACATAAGATCTGCCCTTCATTGCCTCTTGAAAGTGTTGCCGCTTTTTTAAGTTCACGAGCGTGGCGTTGTCCGTTCGGATAATTTGCTGACCGTTGGCTCCGGTTAAGGCGGTGACATTGCCGTCGTCAAAAATTTCGTCTGTGTCGTATAAAATTTTGGCGACATAGTCGCGTTTCTCTTGAGTGGGATTTTTAAGAAAGTCAATTAAATTAGGACTCAAGGCAATAGACTTGAGCACGGCTTGATTTTTTTCTATTAATTCTGTCATGTGTTGAGATACCAGCGAATTTCTCAACATGGTATTTTGTTTGACAGAATCTTCCAGTTCAGCGATTGTGTTAATTGCGCCGACAGTTACCAAAATAATGAACGGTAGCCCGCCCATTATGATAAAGAGGAAAAATAATTTCGCTCGAATACCTTTGCTAATTTCCATTTCTTAAATCCAAAATCATTACGAATTACGAATTACGAATTACGAATTACGGATTATTATTTGCCTCCGCCCAAAGAGCGAATCAAGGTTAGCATGGCGGGGAAGAGCAGAACTACGAAAATTGACGGGAAAATAAATAAAACCATTGGGAAAATTATTTTTACAGGAGCTTTCAGTGCTTCGGCTTTGACCCACTGACGATGGCGGTCGCGCATATTGTCCGCCTGCATTTTTAGCGTCTGCGTCATAGAAGTTCCGAGTTTTTCCGCCTGTATTACAGACGTTGTGAACAGGTAAACCTCTTCCAGGTCGCAACGTTTTGCCAAATTTGTCAAGGCATATTGATGCGTCATTCCCAAGGCAACGTCGTTTTGCATTCTAGAAAATTCGTCAATGAGCGGACCCTTCATGCGCTTAATCATTTTACCAACCGCGCCGTCAAAAGACAAGCCCGCTTGCACACTAACACACAGTAAATCTAAAAATTCAGGCAACTGTTTGCGAATACTTTTTTGCCGCTCGCGGATTTTGGAATTCAGCACAGCGAACGGAACTGCCGCGCCCATAAAAATTCCCAGCAAGATGACAAAAAGCCTTTGCATGGGGTGCATACCCGAATTATAAATCGACATAATCGCCAGCAACGTGCAACCGATAATCGAAAAAAACCAAATTGTTATCAGCTTTTGAACGCTCCAAATGCCCGTTTTGCCGGCGCGGAAAATTTTATCTTCCAGCTGCAATTTAATTTCGTTAGGTGTGAGTCGCTGAATTCGTTCGTTTATTGAAATGATAAACGGTTGGATTACTCGTTCGTAAAAAGTTTCGCCCATGCGGCGCGTTCGTGGTCTTGGTTGAGCAACAGCGGCGTTGGGTTGCATTTCGACGACGGGAGGCGTTAAGTTTTTTTTCTTTTTAGGTCTTTTGGCGCGTTCCGCTTCTGCTTGGTCAATCATCTCGTACAGACGTTTTCTTAGTTGTGCTTCGGGATTCTGTTTGTAATACATAATTCCAAACATAAAGGCGGCGGCAAAAAAAATTGCAGTAAAGAACGCGATAACAAACACTGCCATTACGAGTCAGCCCCTTCCGGCCATGAAGAACGACGGCGGCAGTTCAATTCCGTTCATTTGGAATTTGTCCATAAAGTTTGGCATTAAGCCCATGCTCTCGAAATGCCCGACGGATTTCCCGCGCTCGTCAATTCTATCCTGCACGTAGCGGAAAAGATCTTGCAAAATAATCGTGTCGCCCTCCATGCCTTGCACTTCCGTAATGTAAGTTATTTTCCTTGAGCCGTCACGGATTCGGGACTGTTGCAAAATCAAATCAATCGCGGAAGAAACCTGCGTGCGAACTGCGCGAACCGGCAGTTCCATGCCCGCCATTAAAACCATTGTTTCCAAGCGGCTGAGAACGTCGCGGGGTGTATTGGCGTGTGCTGTTGTCAATGAACCGTCGTGACCGGTGTTCATCGCCTGCAACATATCCAACGCCTCGCCAGAACGAACCTCGCCGACAATAATTCTATCCGGTCTCATGCGCAGGGCATTTCTAACAAGGTCGCGGATTGTTATCGCGCCGTGTCCTTCTAAATTCGCCGGACGTGATTCAAGCGTGACAACGTGCGTTTGCTGAAGTCGAAGTTCCGCCGCGTCCTCAATCGTGACGATTCTGTCTGTGTGCGGTATGAACGACGATAAAACATTTAGGGTTGTCGTTTTGCCGGAGCCTGTGCCGCCGCTAACCAGAATATTCAGCCTCGCCTTAACACAAGCGTCCAAGAACATTCCCATATCCTCGCTTAGTGTGCCGAAATTTATCAGGTCTTGAATCGACAGAGCCTTTTTAGAAAATTTTCTTATGGTGACGGCGGGACCGACTAAAGACAGCGGCGGGATTATGATATTGACGCGGGAACCGTCAGCCAGGCGGGCATCAACCAGCGGCGAAGATTCATCAACACGGCGACCGAGCGGCGTTAAAATTCGTTCGATGATGTTCATCAAGTGCGCGTTGTCATAAAAATGCACATCGGTTAATGTCAGCTTGCCTTTTTTCTCAATAAAAATCTGCTTCGGTCCGTTGACCATAATTTCTGTTATGCTGTCGTCTTGCAGGAGCGGTTCAAGCGGTCCCAAGCCGAGCAATTCGTTGCTTATGTCGTCAACAAGTTGCATACGTTCGCCGCGTGACAGCGTGTAAGTTCCTTCCGCAATTTCGCGGTTGCTGTAAACCGAGATGATATTTTTTATCTGGTCTCTTGCCTCTTCGCCGCGAACTAAAACCTGCTGTTCTTCGGGCGTCATTTCGTCTACAATGCGGCGGTGCACTGCTAATTTCAATTCCTGCATTACGTCGCTTTTTGACGCCAGAGCACGTCTACCCACGAACGCCGACGCCTCGACAGCCGCTTCTCGTTCCTGCTGTATCTGTTTTTCCGTGTAAGCCGGTTTGACTTCGGGCGTGTGTTTTACTTCCGGTTTTGATAGGCGCGTTCGTTCGGGTTGAGGCGGCGGTTCCTGTTTTTTGCCGCCCAATCTCTCAAGCAATGAAAGTGATCTTGCCATTAACCATCATCACCTTCCGTTCCTGTAGTTATTATTGTGGAATCTTCTGCCTTCATGCGATAATTCAAAGCTTTGATTTCCGAGGGCGGGAAGTCCAGCATATGCAAAATTACCGGCAAACTTCCCACGCGTACAAATGTCACGGTGACTACAATATCTCCGTTATCTGCAATAATTTTCGGATCCGGTTCATACAGCGTCACAGATACTTCTTCTTTCCAAATTTCTCTTAACCAAGCTTGTTCTTGCTCACGGGTCGTTTTATCTAAAGCGACTACGCGGGCGGCTTTTCTTACGGCGTTGCTGTAGTGCATATACTCCATAAACATTATCCCGCTGTAAATCAAGCCGAAAATCATCAAAAAAATCATCGGTGCCATGAGCGCGAATTCCACTGCCGACTGTCCTTGTTGCCTTCTCATAAACTCGCCCCCCTAAACTGCAATTCGTAATTAAAAATTTGTGACGGTAAATGCATTTTGAAACAAAAAATTATTCCACGCGAGCCGCGCTTTTCCCTTTCAAGCTGAAAAAAAAGCCCCGAAAATTATTTCGGGAACTCATAAAAATTTCTGTTAAGCTAATCGTTTCTGTTTTCAGCTGTCATTAGGTGCCGCTTTTGGGACCATTAGTAGAAAAACTATTTGCTGCACTGCTGGCAGAATTAACCATGCTACTTGCGTTGTCAAACGAATCTTTAACCGCGTCGCCGAGACCGTTGTTGAATGCGAAGATAGCAATAGCCGCAACAAAAGCGATGATCAGCGCGTATTCAACCATGCCCTGACCTTTTTCGGGCTTCTGCATTTTCGCGACCAGCTTTTTGATGTACGAGATCATGATTATCTCCTCCAAACTACAATTTATTTCTTGACGACTTGCTCTAATACCACAAGCCTAGTCAAAATCTAAGGTTAACATACTATAAAACATTTTCCGAATAATTGCAAGCATTTCATGTTTCTTTCAAACTTCAATGTCTACAATTTTTTGAATGACGACAAAACCGATAAGTTCCATTACAACCGCAACGCCCAAGGCGATTCTGCCCCACTCCTCAGTTATGAAAATTTGCATTTGCTCATGATTGAAAAACCAGCAGAATGCGGCGACAATAAACGGTAAAAAAATCAGAACCCACGCGGAAAATCTGCCTTGCGCAGTCAGTGCACCGATTTCGCGTTTCATGCGGATTCTTTCAGCGATGGTGTAGCTTATCGTGTCCAAGATTTGCGCTAAATTTCCGCCTATCTCACGCTGAATCAAAACCGCCGTGACAACAAGATCAAAGTCCGGGCTACCGACGCGCTTGTTCATCTGTTCAAGAGCATTTTCCAACGCTACACCCATTGCCACGTCTGTTGCCACGCGCTCAAATTCGGTGCTGATTGGCGGCTCCATTTCCTTAGCTACAACGTCCATAGCCTGTTGGAAACTGTAGCCCGCCCGCAGTGCATTTGCTACCGTCGTCAAACAATCGCCGAGCTGTTCGGTAAAGGCTTTGCGGCGGCGGTTGATTCTAAGTTTTACCCAAAGCACCAACGCGACGGGAATTCCCAGTCCAAAAAGCGGAATTGCTGAAACATTTAGCGTGACAATGTAAGCGGACAAGGCTCCGGCAATCGCGCAGATTATCATGATTATTATAAACTCTGCGCCGAAAATCGGGATGCCTGCTTGCTTTAGGGTAAAGTCTAATTTTTTTGTGATGTTCAAATCGGCAAGAGGTTTCGACACCCGCTTGATGTGTTTGTATATGCGAACGACGATATCTTCTGTCTTCTTAAATCTGCCAGTGTCAATTTTGACGTGGCGGCGCAGGCGGTGGAAAAGATCGGTGCTCCTGCTGCGACGGATAAACATCAGCGTAAATATCACGAAGAAGAAAGTACAAATTGCACCTATTGCCGCAATAAGAACAATCAAGATACCACCTCCTCCGATATTTATAGCGGTTAATCATTAAAAAATCCTTAACTCTTAATAATTCTGTCCGCCATATCGCTAATGGACTTCATAAGCAGTGTACCTTCCGGCAAACCTTTTGCAAGGCGACCGCTGTTAGCAACGGAAATCATTTTGTATTCGTTTGGAATCATCACGTCAACGGGATAACCGAGTTGGTCGGCTATCTTTTGGCGGTTTTCTTCCGTGAAGGGATTGACACGAGTAAAGACCGTATGAACCCTACGACGCCCGTCAGCCTGTGTGTCGAACATTTCCATAGTTTTTTTCGCGTGCTTAACTTCAAAACCGCTGTTTATCATCGTCGTTACAAAAACATGGTCGGAAATGCGGCAGACGCTCAAAGTTACCGGATTAAAGCCGGACGGCAAATCTACCAGCACATAGCGGAAAATATTTCCCGCCATCATGACGACCTCAACCAAACTTTCCGGCGCAACAAGTTCAGCGTATTCGGGGCGGTCGGGACTGCTTAGAAGTGATACACCGTCTTTTATTGGGTAGAAATACGGCGCGAACGATACGGGCGTCAAAAGTTTTATATCCTGCGTGGCGTCAACGATTGTTCGTTTCGGTTCTATGTCGAAAAAAATCGGCAGGTCGCCAAACTGTAAATCGGCATCAATCAGCGCGACGCGCTCGCCGGTTTTTTCAGCAATAATCATAGCCAAAATCGCCGCAAGTGTCGTCCTGCCTGCGCGCCCTTTTGGGCTGAAGAAGGAAATTAAATTTGCGGGCTTGTGTTGACCGCGCACCGTGTACAGCTGAATGTATTCCAAAATATCTTTGGCAGTCAGCGGTTTTAAAATGCAACCCGTTGCGCCGCTTTGGAGTGTTTTTTTCGCGGCAATAGGATCCCATTGGCTCATCGTACCCAAAATGTAAGCACCGGGAAATCTGGCGACGAAATCGGGCAAAATATCAAAAACTTCATCGCTTTCAACGTTCATCAAAAATAAATTTGGATGGAACATTGCGGCGGGATTAATCGCGGCGTTCGCGCTCCTGTAAGTCGCGGCAACGTTAAAATCCGGCGATTTGCGGAGCGTGGCGACAATCTCGTCCAACATTTCGGGATTGTCTTCAATTACAATAACTTGATAAGCCAAAGTCCGAGCCTCCTTTGCAACAGATTACGTTACTTAAAAGCCAAAAAGATTTTTTATTTTGCTGAAGAAACCGCCGCCGGTCGCTATTTCCATAGGAGTTTCCGTGACGTTGCGGTTGGTGTAAAGTCCGACGAGCTCATCAAAACTTTTTGTCAACTTTGAATCGGGCGCGGCGAACATGAGCGGCTGTCCCGTGTTGATTGACTTGTTGACGGAGGGATAATCATTGGGCAGGCGGTGATAGAACGGCTCGCCCAAAAGCCTTTCCACGTCTTTACTTTCAATCAGTTTTTGAGAGTCGGCGCGGTTTTCAATCAAGCGGATTTTACTTTCCTCATATTCAAAGCGGATCAGCGTATCATAGCCGATTTTATAATTTTTCAACGCGGGCAAAAAGTCGATAACGCCGATATAATTTATAACCGTGCTGATGTCGAGCATTGCCAAATTCAACGCGCTGAACATAGAGTTCAAGTCAATAACGATATAATCGAAAAAGTTTAGGTCGTTGATAATTTCCGTGACAAGCTGAACATCGGTTTGATAGGCATCGAAAACATACAGCGGCGCGGGCAAAATTGAAAAAGTCACGCCTTGATTAGAATAGTCAATCAGAAAATCGCGGACGTTGAATTTTTCTGGGTGGTCAAGCAGGGCGCGCTGTGCACCTGCAACCGTGTTTATGGAGGTGAGTTTCAAATAGTTAAGCACGTCGCCGAATTGCAAATCCAAATCAGCCAGGCAGACTTTGTAACCTTCATTAGCCAGCCCCGCCGACAAATTTATTGCGGTGATTGTCTTGCCTATGCCGGGCGTAGTGCTGAACACGCTGATAATAACGCTGCTGCGCGTGATAGAGTTTTGCGTCGCAACTGCCATTTGCGCTCCCTCCTAAAAATTACTTCTCGAACGGTTTCTTATTGAAAATATAGCCGTCTTCCTCAAAAGTGTAGCCGCCGTCGTCATCTTCCGGTTTAATTTCGGTGACGGATTTTTCTTCAGGCTTAGGTTTTTCTGTTTTAGGTTTTTCTGTTCTAACTTTTTCGGGCTGGGGTTTCTTTTTATCTTTGTTGATTTTGGAGGGCGGCATAATTGGCTCGCGCTCCTTGTCGATTATAACTTTTCTGTCTTCAGGATTTTTGAAGTCATAATCTTCCATTGCGTCGCGATACTGTTTTTCTTGGTCGTACCATTCGCGCATACCTTCGGAAACGGGCGTATGTGAAAGTTCCCCGTCATCGACAAGATACGGCGTCACGACGATTATCAGTTCGCGCTTATCGCGGGTTCGGGACGTGTGCTTAAAAAATTCGCCGATAATGGGGATGTCACCCAGAAGCGGGATTTTTGAAACGTTTTTGCTTTCTGTGGAATCCATAAGCCCGCCGATAACGATTGGCGAACCGGAATTTAAAGTTATGACAGAATCGGCACTGCGCGTGGAAATAATCGGTTGCCCGTTGACGGATTGCCCGCTCATGTTGCTAACTTCCGCATGAACCGCCGAATTAATTCTTTTCTGCGCGTCAACCACAGGTTTGAATTGTAAAATGATACCGTATTTTCTAAAGGTTGTATTAGTCCAGCCGCTGTTGTTCGTTGCGCTGTAGGGAATTTCACCGCCGATTTGAATTGTAGCCTGTTCGCCGCTCAATGTCACGACGCTTGGACGAGAAAGAATACGAGCCTTGCCGTCAGCAACCAGCGCATGAATCGTGGCGTTAATTTTTCCAAAATGCTGATTAAACCATGTAGCCGGATTATTTTTAAATGCTATTGCAGTTGAAGGGGGAAGATATTCTTCAGTTACTACCCTGCCGTTACTGTCCGTGTATGTATACGTTGCCGGTTTTCTGGTTCGGTCATGTTTTTCACCGACAGAAAAAATGCCAACACCATTGCTTGGATCTTCACCCCATTGAATACCGAGATCCTTTGCTTTGTCAGAATTGATTTCGATAATTTGCGCCTCAAGGCGAATTTGCGTCGGGTGGAGAATTTGCAGCAGGTCGATAATTTTTCCTTTGGTTTCGGATTTAGCGAGTTCTAAGTCCTCATCTCTGCCGGTATCTTCAGCTGCGGTAGTTTCCAATTTCATATCAAAGCCGCTACCGATTAAAATGCTACTTTCGGAGCCGCCGTCCACGAAAAGCCGCGCCGTTTGCAGGGCGTAATTTTTTTCGTATTGATTTTCAACCGTGCCCGTCAGCAAAATTCTGTTATCGACAAATTTAACGTGGACATTTGGAAGACCGATTGCCTTTTCGATAAGCATGGCCTGCCCAGGGTCTTCGGGCGAAACGACGATTGTATACTCATGGCGTGCGCCGTCCCTAGTCCACACGAAAAGCGCAGTGGAACCTTTGTTGGCTTTGGTTACAATTAAAAATTCACGGGCAGAGCCGGGCAACTGTATAACCGTAGCAATATCGGGATTGCCAACGGCGATTCGGATTATTTGCTGCCCCATGTCCATGAAGTGCGAGGTCTGTTGCTTTATATTGAGTGTTTGCGTTTCGGCGTGAACGACGCTTGCCGATAAACAAATTGGCACCGTCGCTAATAAACAAATTTTTTTTAAGAATGAATTGTTCATGATTTATAATTCCTGTGCTCAATTATCTGACGGAGGCTCAACGATTGGTGGGCTTGCCGAAGGAGTTTCAGATACGGGCGGCGGAAAAAATGTCGGCACCGTTCTTGAAGGTATAATCGGCAAAACCGTTGTAGGTCCGCCCGCGCCTGTGTTCTGTGCAGGTTGCGTGATAACCGGCGCATCGTCCTTTATAATTTTGTCGCCCTGAATAATTTCTATTTTCGGTGTTGTTGGCATTACAGGTACCTGCGCGGGCACGGGGTTTGCGGGAATGGCGGGAACTGTCACGGGTGCGGGTGCAGGTGCGGGCTTCGGTGCGTTGATTGATTCGATTGTGTATTCCATTGCGCCAACGTATGTATGCTGCGGATTGGGCGGACGCAACATCATATAAATTTCTCCCAGCCGCGTCGCGGAAATTAATTTCAGCACGTCTTCGGGCGGCAGAGCAAATGTCGCGATTGTCGGGTTGGTTATCGTGGTTTTTGGCACGCCGTTTTCACCCACGGGCGGTGCACCTGTCGAATCTTGATTAACGCTAAGGAGCGGAACGTTTTGCAGTAAAATATTTGTCGTCGCGCTGTATTGTCCCTTTTCAACGAGAAGCAAATCAACATGGTCGCCGGGTTTAGCAAAACCTGCCACGCCCGTTAAATCGTTTACGCTAATAGAAACGGCGCGGCAATCCGCGGGAATGGTACCGGCAAAACCTTCGTCGCTTGATTCGCTGAAAACTTTTTGAACTGTGAGCACGTCGCCCGCAAAGATTGAAACTTTAACTTGCACGCCCTGCACCTCGGAAAAATTTCTTATCGCGCCTTCCGGTACCAATTCGGCGGGCAGTTCTTTCATCTGCAACATATTTTCTTGAATTATCGTGCGCGGGTGAATGTTTAATTTTGCCACGACGACCGACGTCATTTCGACAATCGGTTGCGGTTTTTCTTCAGGCATGATGACGACTTCTTTGTTAGTCATCATGCGAATACCGACGAAGATCGTCACAAACATCAAACCACCCGCCACCACCGCCAGCATCAACAACTGCTTGGGGCGCAGATCGTTCAATTTATTTATTATCTTCTGGAACATAAGCAACCCCTCGAAGATTTTTTAGTGAAGTAATTATAACCCGTGCATATCTTTTGTCAAACGCTTTTTATTTCTGAGTAATAACTGCGAATAATTATTGGTAAAAAAAATTCGGCGTGAAAAAATTCTTGCCGAAAAATTTTTTTTTCTTGTCAATCAAGTTCAATATAAGTCTTAAGCACGAAACCGGTAAGCCCGCGATATTCTACTTCGTAAAATTCGTTGCCTTCACTGAGAATTTTGACGCGTGCACCGAGCGGAATTTGTGTAAGCTCGCGGCTGTAAACCGACGGCGTTTCGCGCAATGTGATTGACTGTTTGCAGTTGGCAACCGTTGCACTGCGTGATACGTCGGCTCGATTCGGAGAAAGATATTCCGCAAGCGCAAAGCCGACCAGCCCGTCATAATTTATTTTGTAAAAGCCGTTACCGATGTCGTCGATAAAGCCGACCGCCTGACCGAGCGGAATTTGTGCCAGTTCGCCGCCGTAAACAGAAGGAGTATCGCGCAAAGTTATCGACTCGCGGCAGTTCACTACAAAATAAGTTGCAACAATATCATTTTCAGCGAAAGCCGGAGACGCCAGCAAGCAAAGAGCCAGCGTCGCAATAGCAAAAATTTTTTTCATGTCGTCACCCCGAAAAATTTTCACTAATTTAATTTCTTGTCTTTGTAAATCTTTGTGCCTTTAAGCGCGGCTTCAAGCGCAAGACCTTTTGTCGTCATTTGAAAAACCCACACGCCCGGCGCAACATATTCCGCGCCCTCGATTGAGCCGCCACTCACGCCGTCATTAGCCGATGCCTCGGCACTGGCTCCAAAACGCGTCTTGCCGATGATGAAATTTTCCCAGGCTTCGCGGGTGTTGAGCAAGAAAATTAAATTGTATTCTTTCGCGCCCAGACCCAAGCCCGCAGAAAGTTCTTTCATGCGCAGATAGACACGCTCGCCGGTTTGGTTGTTGACTGCCACGCCGCGCCCGCGACTTGAACCGATGAACAACACTTTAACGCCGGAATTGGACAGCGTAGCCCACGCATAGCACTCATTGATAACGCGCTGAGCGTGCGGATATTTCTCGTAAAGTTTTTCCAGCGTCTTTACTGAAAGTTGATCAATCTGTTTGCGCTGTTCAGCTACGGAATTTTTGCTCGCCGCCAAAGCCGTCGTCGCCGTGAGCAAACAGAGTAAAACAGTAAACACCGCAAAAAATTTTTTCATGGTATCGCCTCCTGCGCTATTTCATTTTATAAATCTTCATGTCGTTTAACAGCGTAAAGATATCGTAGCTGCCCTTATCAACTTTGAAAGCATAAACGCCGTCCGCAACAACTTTCGGATTAGTTTGCCAAAGAAGTTTTCCGTAGCGGCTCAAGTTGCCGTCATCCATGATTACAGAAGTTTCCTTTGTAAAAAATTTAGTTTGGTTGGCGATAAAATTTTCCCAATTCTTTTTGCTGTAGAAAACGAAAACCAATTCATAATTTATTTTTTCTGCACGCTGATATTTTCCGTGCCGTATGGTCAGAAAAATTTTCTTGCCGTTATAATCGTAGGCGATACCGTGTCCGGAATTGGATTCGCCAGTAAAACTTTTCCCGCCCGAATTTGAAATCGTTGCGTAACCGTAGCTAAGGCTGAGAAGTTCGCGGGCATCTTTTTTTTGTGCGTAAAGTTTTTCCAAAGTTCTGCTTGAGGATACGCTAATATCCCTTTGTTGCGACATGGGGGAATTTCTGCTCGCCGCCAAAGCCGTCGTCGCCGTGAGCAAGCAGAGCAAAACCGTAAACACCGCAAAAAATTTTTTCATTTTATCGCCTCCAATCAATCAAGAGAAATAACGCCGTACCTGCCGAGATTAAAGAAATATGTATGCTCAAAATTTTTCGCCAGCATCATCACGCCGACCGAACCGGAACATCGCGCCGCCACGAAAGAATTGCACGTGGACAAAAGAATCATCTGCGTTAAATAATCTTTACCCTGCAGAAAGTGATCGTTATCCCTATCAATGTGAACGAGACTGATGGCTTGTTCCTTTTTATAATCGACGTATTCGCGGTCAAATGTCACGCATAAATCTTCAAAAATATTTTTAAAAATCTGCGCGATATTTTTATCTTCCGTCGCCAGAAAAATTTTATTGCACTTCCACTCTTTAAGTTTAACAATGACTGTGCTTGCGGCGAACTTGACGGGGGGGTATCGGATGCCACTTTGGTCTTTTAGCAACGTAATCTGTGCCGCGCAGGAGCACGCCGAGCACGCGGTCTTTTGGCTAAAATAATTTTTCACGCGTCGCGGCAATTTCCGCTAATCGTTCGGATTTTATTTTCAGCAAGCCGAGTTTAACGAGCATTCGCCATTCCGTCAAAATGTTATCGCGGTTATCAAAGAAAGTCATCGTTTCATGCGGGCGCGGATAAATTTCCTCGCCCGTGCTTAAAATTATATTATCGCCGCTAAAAGCTTGCTCCAAATTGATTCGCAACGGTTGTTCAAAAAAATATTCCCAGGAATTTTCTTTACCGAGTTTTTCGGACGACAGGTAAGGATTGGGATAATTTTGCATATCGACGACGGGAAGCCAGCCCTTTGCCAGCGCGTAACGAATATGTCCGGCAATTATATTATATCTGGCGAAAAGCCCTGTGGTTTCATATCGGCGGCGGATAATATAGTAAGTTGGTTTTGTCGGGGCGCCGCGTTTTATGTAATGTTCGTTCCAGTTTGTGTCGCTCAAAATAATCACCTTTTCTTACTGGATAAGCCGCGTTTAATTCTGACCTTTGGAAAGTTCATCGTTAAAAGAGGGTGCATTGTCAACGGGCGGTGCGGGTTCAACATAAACAGGTTCCGGCTCAATGTAAATCGGATCCGGCTCGCGGACGGG
>Ga0247609_10003239_pt1 | contig 16598 bp, 10 predicted proteins | sample 172DNAGHGlowgp2_FD_193487 | JGI IMG/M metagenome (GOLD analysis project Ga0247609, IMG submission 193487) | Sheep rumen microbial communities from Palmerston North, Manawatu-Wanganui, New Zealand - 1728 DNA GHGlow gp2 | ecosystem: Host-associated > Mammals > Digestive system > Stomach > Rumen ...
CCGGTGCCTACTACGACGGCGATTGGAAGCAGGACAAGAAGAGCGGCAAGGGCCGTTTCGACTGGGGTGACGGCTCGGTATATGACGGTCAGTGGATGAACGACCACCAGAATGGCAAGGGTCAGTACCAGTATGCCAATGGTGACGTCTATATAGGTCAGTTTGTCAACGATATCCAGCACGGCAAGGGCATCTACCGCTTCCAGAACGGCGATGTCTACGAGGGTGACTATGTAGAGGGTTCGCGCACGGGACAGGGTGTGTTTCGCTATGCCAATGGCGACAAATATACGGGGCAGTTCCTGAATGGCGACAAGTCGGGGCAGGGAATGCTTGTATGGAAGCACGGCGACACCTATCAGGGCGAGTGGAAAAACGACAAGCCCAACGGTCGCGGTAAGCTGACGTGTCAGAATGGCGACGTGTTTGAGGGACAATTCAAGGACGGCAAGATACACGGCGAGGGCATTGCCCGCTATGCCGACGGTTCGAAGTTCAAAGGCCATTTCAAGGCCGGCTTGCGTAATGGCCCGGCCATTGAGGAGGACAAGGAAGGCAGGCGTTTCGAGGGCACCTATGTCGATGACAAGCGCGATGGTGACTTCGTGGAGAAAGACCGCAATGGCAACATTACCGCCGAAGGTACCTACGTTCGCGGACGCCGTCAAGTGAAGAGATAATACGTGTTTAACTACTTAAAAATAAGAATGTTATGATTATTGACAAGATTGAGAACCTGAAGAATTACGCCTCGGTGAACCCGTTGTTCCCGAAGGTGGTGGAGTTTATCGCCCAGCACGACCTCAACGCGCTGGAGCCCGGCAAGCACGAGATTGTGGGCAAAGACCTCTTTGTCAACATCCAGATGGCCAAAGGTCGTGCTCCTGAGGAGGCCGTCATTGAGACCCACGACAAGATGATTGACATCCAGATTCCGTTGTCTGGCGAAGAGACCTTCGGCTACACGCAGCGCGACCTGTTGCCCAAGGCCGAATACAATGCCGAGAAGGACATCACGAAGATTCCCGACCTCGCTGCCGACAGCTACATCACCTGCCAGCCCGGTATGATGGCTATCTTCTTCCCTCAGGACGGTCACGCCCCCTGCATCACCGGCTTCCCCGAAATCAAAAAAGCAATATTCAAGGTTGCGGTTAAGTGAGTAAAATGAAAGTTTTCATTTTCGAACGTAAGAAAGCTCAAACGAAGTTTAAAGTAAAAGCATAAAACTATGGCGACAACAAAGAAAACAACAGAGAAGGCAGCAGCCAAGAAGGCTCCCGCCAAGAAAGCTCCTGTAAAGAAAACTACAGCCAAGAAGGCTGCCCCCAAGAAAGTAGAAGTTCCCCAACATATTGGTTTGGTGCGCGACGACGGCTGGCTCGAACCGTTTGAGCAGGCTATCAGAGGCCGTCACGACCACGCCCTGTGGAAGATAGGCCAGCTGACACGTAACGGCAAGACCACGCTGTCGCAGTTTGCCAGCGGTCACCTGTATTTCGGCCTGCACAAGCTCGCCAAGGGCTGGGTGTTCCGCGAGTGGGCTCCCAACGCCACCGAGATCTACCTGATAGGTGATTTCAATAACTGGCAGGAGGACGAGAAATACAAGTGCAAGCGCATAGAAGGTACTGGTAACTGGGAACTGAAACTCAGCGAAAAAGCCCTCAAGCACGGTCAGCTTTACAAGATGAAGGTGAAGTGGAATGGGGGAGAAGGCGAGCGCATCCCCGCCTGGTGCCGTCGTGTGGTGCAGGACGACCAGACGAAGATCTTCTCTGCTCAAGTATGGAACCCCGAAAAGCCCTACGAGTGGAAGAAAAAGACCTTCAAGCCCAACAAGTCTCCGCTGTTGATTTACGAGTGCCACGTGGGAATGAGTCAGGACGCTGAGAAAGTCGGCACCTACAAGGAATTCACCGAGAACGTGCTGCCCCGTGTAAAAAAGGACGGCTATAACGCCATTCAGGTAATGGCTATTCAGGAGCATCCCTACTACGGCTCCTTTGGCTATCACGTTTCCAGCTTCTTCGCTCCCAGCAGCCGTTTCGGTACTCCCGAGGATTTGAAGGAGATGATTGATACCGCCCACAAGATGGGTATCGCCGTCATTATGGATATCGTCCACTCGCACGCCGTGAAGAACGAGGTCGAAGGCTTGGGTAACCTCTGCGGCGACCCCAACCAGTTCTTCTACGCTGGTGACCGCCACGAGCATCCGGCTTGGGACTCGCTGTGCTTCGACTATGGTAAGGACGAGGTACTGCACTTCCTGCTCTCGAACTGCAAGTACTGGCTGGAGGAGTTTAAGTTCGACGGTTTCCGCTTCGATGGCGTAACGTCTATGCTGTACTATTCGCACGGTCTCGGTGAGGCCTTCGGAGGCTACGGCGACTATTTCAACGGCCACGAGGACGACAATGCCATCTGCTATCTGACGCTGGCCAACTGCCTGATTCACGAGGTGAACCCCAACGCCATCACCATTGCCGAGGAGGTGTCGGGAATGCCCGGCCTGGCTGCCAAGTTCGAGGATGGCGGCTACGGCTTCGACTACCGTATGGCGATGAATATCCCCGACTACTGGATCAAGACCATCAAGGAGGTTCGCGACGAGGACATCAATGTCTGCAGCATCTTCTGGGAAGTGAAGAACCGCCGTCCGGACGAGAAGACCATTTCTTATTGCGAGAGTCACGACCAGGCGTTGGTGGGCGACAAGACCATCATCTTCCGCCTCATTGATGCCGATATGTACTGGCACTTCGCCAAGAAGGATGTCAACGACCTCGCCCAGCGCGGTATCGCCCTGCACAAGATGATCCGTCTCGTGACGGCCGGTGCCATCAATGGCGGTTACCTGAACTTCATGGGTAACGAGTTCGGACATCCGGAGTGGATTGACTTCCCACGCGAGGGTAATGGCTGGTCATACAAGTATGCCCGTCGTCAGTGGAACCTCGTGGATAATAAAGACCTCTGCTACCACTGGCTCGGCGACTTCGACCGTAAGATGCTGGAGGTCATCAAGTCGCAGAAGAACTTCCAGGCTACGCCCGTGACGGAAATCTGGCACGACGACGGCGACCAGGTGCTGTGCTACATGCGTGGCGACCTCGTATTCGTGTTCAACTTCTCGCCCACACGTTCGTACACCGATTACGGATTCCTCGTACCGACGGGCAGCTACGAAGTGGTGCTCAACACCGATGCGAAGGAGTTTGGCGGCAACGGCTTTGCCGACGACACCATTACCCACCTCACCAACTACGACCCGCTGTATGTGCAGGACAAGAAGGAGTGGCTGAAGCTCTACATTCCCGCGCGTTCGGCTGTCGTACTTAGAAAACTGTAAGTGTTTTTATATCAAGAAATTAGAGGATTGAAGAATTCATCTCGTATATGAAAGTGAATTTTCGCCGTACATGGCAGATATCTCTCGCAATGGCTGTGCTGATGTTCATCATCGGCATGGCCATTGCTCCTAGTGACGTAGACCTCTTTGCCGACAAGGTGGAAGACCTCATAGCCAAAGGTGAATACCAGGAGGCTTTGAAGGTTGGCGACGAGTCGGACAAAACCAACCGTAAACTGCTCCAGCTGCGTATGCAGGCGCTCGACCACGAACACCTGCTGGGTGAACGCCTGTTCAAGTATCCTATCACGGGCAATGGTGACGAATTCATCAAGAAGGGTGGCGACTACGAACTCTGCGGGCTGCTCATCAACAAGGACCTTGACCGTTTCGTCGAGGCGTTGCTGCGCTACTACACGATTGACAAGCAGCTGCCCCGCTTCTATAAGGAGGCCCTGATACAGTACAACCACCTGCGCTCGAACCGTCAGGTCAACTACGAGGACGAAGTGCTGGAGACCGACTATCAGGATATGCAGCGCATAGAGCAGCAGCATAGCGACCGAAAGGCGCAACAAATGGCAGTGTTCAGCCAATACGAAGGTACTTATTGGTACTTTTATGCATATTTGCAGTGAAAAATGATATTTTTTAGCAAAAAGCTATTCGTTTCCAATAAAAATTAGTAATTTTGCGCACGAAAAGTAAGAATTCTTAATTTTTTATGGTACGAAATATCTTCAAAGGGCTTGGAATAGCACTGGTGACGCCCTTCAAAGAGGACGGGTCAGTGGACTATAAGGCACTTATCCGTCTTGTCGAGTATCAGCTCGACAACGGCGCTGACTTCCTGTGCATCCTGGCTACGACTGGCGAGACGCCAACACTGACGACGGAGGAAAAACAGCAAATCAAGGAAACAATCGTAAGTCTGGTAGGCGGTCGCGTACCCATCCTCATGGGTTGTGGCGGCAATAATACCGCAGCCATCGTCGAGGAGTTGCAGACGCGCGACTTCAAGGGAATCGACGGCATTCTGAGCGTTTGTCCCTATTACAACAAACCTTCCCAGGAAGGACTCTATCAGCATTTCAAGGCCATTGCCGCAGCCACCAAGCTGCCGGTAGTGCTCTATAACGTCCCTGGACGTACAGGTGTGAATATGCAGGCTGCGACGACCGTTCGCCTGGCCAACGACTGCGAGAATATCGTAGCCATCAAGGAGGCTTCGGGCAATCTGGAACAGGTCGACGAAATCATCAAGAACAAACCCACCAAGTTTGATGTCATCAGCGGTGACGACTCCCTGACATTCCCAATGGTTTCGTGTGGCGCCGTGGGTGTCATCAGCGTCATTGGCAATGCGCTGCCGAAGGAGTTCTCGAAGATGATCCGTCTGCAGATGCGCGGTGAGTACGACCCTGCCCGCAAGATTCACCACCGCTTCACCGACCTCTTCTCGCTGCTCTTCGTCGACGGCAACCCAGCCGGTGTGAAGGCCATGCTCAGCGAGATGGGCTTTATTGAGAATGTGTTGCGTCTGCCCCTGGTGCCTATGCGCATCAAGAACATGCAGCGCATGAGTGATATTTTAAAAGAGCTGAAAATCTAGAATATCTAGAAAATCTAGATTAACTAGAATAAAACGATGGAAGAGTCAAGAGTTATCCACGAAATCACCCCGCTGATGGGTAAGGACGCCCTCTATATTGCCGACCGCAGGAAGAAGGAGTTCACCTATCCCATTCACAACCACGAGGTGTTCGAGCTCAATTTCGTTGAGCACGCTGCCGGAGTGCGGCGTATCGTTGGCGACTCTAACGAGGTCATTGGCGACTACGACCTCGTGCTCATCACCAGTCCCGATTTGGAGCACGTCTGGGAACAGAATACCTGTACCAGCGACAACATCCGCGAGATTACCGTTCAGTTCTATCTGGACTTGAGCGACGACGGATTCCTCTCACGCAACCCCTTCATCAGCCTGCGAAAGATGCTGAAGGAAGCCCGCAAAGGCCTGTCGTTCCCCATGGATGCCATTTTGCACGTCTATCAGCAGCTGGACACGCTGAGCAGCGTGAAGGACGGTTTCTATGCGGTAATGCAGTTCCTGACGATTCTCTACGAGCTGTCGCGCTGCAAGGAAGCTAGGACGCTGGCTACGTCGAGCTATGCGAAAGTCGAGGTGGAGAGCGACTCGCGCCGTGTGCTGAAGGTGAAGAACTATATCGCCAAGAACTATATGGACGAAGTCCGCCTGAACACGCTGGCCGATATTGCAGGCATGAGTCCTTCGGCTTTCAGCCGCTTTTTCAAGCTGCATACGGGCCGTAATCTGAGCGAGTATATCATCGAGATGCGCCTGGGCTATGCCAGCCGCATGCTCGTCGATACGGCAAAGAGTGTTGCCGAAATCAGTTTCCAGAGCGGATTCAACAACCTGAGCAACTTCAACCGCATCTTCAAGAAGAAGAAAGGTTGTTCGCCCTCGGAGTTCCGCGAGAATTATCATAAAACGAGAATCATAGTCTGACAGCGTATGTTAAGAGCAATATTGACCATCATCATTTGTCTCTGGGGAAGCATCCTGATGCCTCTCGAGCTGGATGCTGTGAATTATGTAGATGAAATAGCAAAGGCCAAGAAGGAGAATAACCTCGAAAAGCTGGGACTTTTGTTGGCAGGTCGTAATAGTACCTACTTCAATAACGGTCAGATAGATTCTGTCCTTAAGCACGCTCCTGAGGATATGGAGACGTTGCGTGAGATAGAGGACTGGAACCGCTACTACGAGACGTGGACCTATCTCGTTAATACCTATATATATTATACGAATAGCAAGAACAAGGCGTTGCGCGAGGTGGAGGCCATGTATGCTGACGCCAAAGAGCGTAACAACCAGAACGGTTTGGCCATTGCCTACTACACGATGGGTAATGTCTATCTGGGCATGAACAACCTCGACGAGAGTGCTAACGCCTATAAGAAAGGCCTTGACATCATGCTCCAGATGAGGCCGCTGATGGGGGTCATCTCGGAAGTGTTCTCCTATTATGGCGACGTGCTCAACGAACAGAAACGCTATAAGGAGCTCGACGAACTGACAGTGAAATGGGAGGCGGCTATCGATACGATGATTGTTGAGCATCCGGAGTTTAAACAACCTGTCAAGGAAATCCTCTGGTTCTATTATGATGTAGCCTGCGTGCAGGCTGCAACGGGACTGGGAGACTACGAGCGGGCGGAGAAAAAGCTTGACGAAGCCTATGCCTACGTTCATGAAGATGACAACTTCCTGACTACTGCGTGGCTGACGGTTGCTGCTCAGCTGCGACTGAAACAGGGACGATTCATGGAGGCCCTGCATCTGAACAACCGACGTATGGACTTGGTGGATCCTAACGAGGACAAGAGCGTCTACCTGTCTGTCGCGCTGCAACGGACGAATATCCTGGAGGGTCTGAACCGCTATCAGGAACTGTCGGGACTCTATAAGCGGATGTATTTCCTGAAAGACTCGCTGAACAATGTCGAGACGAAGAGTACGCTGGCGGAAATGAACTCCATCCTGCACGTCGACGAGCTGGAACGTGAACAGGAACAGCTGAAGATGGAACAGGAGCGTGCTCAGTTCCGTAGTATGCTGATTATCGCTGGCTTGGTGCTGTTGGGCTTGGTGATATTCACCGTGTTCCGCATCAGGGCTGCACGGCGCCTGAAGAAAGCCCACGACCAGTTGCAGGCTACCCACGAGGAACTGCTCACCGCTTACGACCAGCTGGAGGAGACGACGACCGCGAAGGAGCGTATCGAGAGCGACCTGCGTATCGCCCGAAACATCCAGATGGGTATGGTGCCGCGCACGTTCCCCTCACGTCCCGACCTCGACCTCTACGGCTCTATGACGCCAGCAAAGGAGGTCGGTGGCGACCTTTACGGCTACTATCTGGCAGAGAGCCACGAGGAGGGCAAGAGCGACAAGTTGTACTTCTGCCTGGGCGACGTATCGGGCAAGGGTGTGCCGGCCTCACTGTTTATGGCACAGGCAACGCGTCTGTTCTGCACGCTGGCAGCACAGGAGATGAAACCTGCGGAGATTGCCACGCGCATCAACAACGCACTCTCGGGCGAGGACAACGAGACGGGTATGTTCGTAACGATGTTCTTAGGCCTGCTCGACCTGGAGACGGGTCATCTGGACTTCTGCAATGCCGGACATAATCCGCCCGTGCTGTTGCGTGACGGGAAGCCCGAATTCATCGATATGATACCGAACGCCCCCGTGGGAATCATTCCCGAGTTGGACTTCGAGGGCGAGGAGATAGAGGATATTACCGATTGTCCGCTGTTCGTTTATACTGACGGACTCAACGAGGCCGAAAACCGCCAGCAGGAGCAGTTCAGCGACGAGCGCATCCTGGAACTGATGGAGACGACGCCCTTTGAGAGCTGTCAGCAGACGATTGAGATGCTGCGCGCAGAGGTGGAGAAACATCGTGACGGTGCTGAGCCGAACGACGACCTCACCATGATTTGCGTGAAGTTCAAGAAAATAGACGAAGTGAAGGAATCAGAAGAAATAAATCAATAACATAAAATCCGATTGAACATGAGAAAGGAATTAAGATTGAAAAACCAGATGAACGAACTGGAGAAAGTAAACCAGTTTGTCGAGGAAATCGGCGAAGAGCTGGGACTCGACATGGAACTTTTGATGAATCTGAATCTGGTGATGGAGGAAATGGTGGTCAACGTCATTTCCTATGCGTATCCTGAAGGCAAGACGGCAGAGATAGAGCTGCTGGCGGAGTCGGACGGAAAGGAACTTACCTTCGTTCTCAGTGATCGTGGCAAGGAATTTGACCCAACCCTGAAGGAAAGTGCCGATATGGACGTCAATCCAGCGGAGCGCGACCTGGGCGGTATGGGTATCTTCATTGTCAAGAACATCATGAACGAAGTAACCTATCAACGTCTGGAGGGCAAGAATTTGCTCACGATGAAAAAAGACATTAAAGTTTAAAACATTCAAAAATTCAATAATTAAAAAAATCAAAAATTATGACACAGATTATCAAAGAAGGTGGTAAGACCATCATTAAGACAGGTGAGCGTATTGACACTATGAATGCTCCTCAGTTTGAACAAGACATCCAGCCCGCACTGGTTGACGGTGGTGTTGATCTCGAGATGGACTGCTCGGATCTTACTTACATGGCTTCTTCTGGTCTGCGTATCATCCAGAAGACCATGCGTACCGTGATGCAGCAGAAGGGCCAGTTTAAGATGACCAACGTCAGCCCCGAAATCTATAAGGTGCTGGCAATGACCGGCTTCACCAAGTTTATGAAGGTGGAGAAGAAGGCTGAGTAATGTTTAGAGATTAGAGTTTAGCGTTCAGAGATTATGGTATACGCTTTTGTTGTAGCATTAGTCATTGCCATTGTACTGGGCTATGCGCTTTACACGCAGAACAAGGCCAGTGCCAAACAGGCTCAGGAGCAGCAGCGACTGCTTGATGACTACCAGCAGCGCGTCAACGAACAGCAGAAGCTGCTCGAGGACTATCGTGCGCTGGAGAAAAATTTTGACAATGTTGGCGAGGGCTACGAGCAGGCTCTGCTCGCCTTCGACAAGATGAACGAAGAGCAGGACAAGGCGCGTGCCGCCAACGAGGCCCTGCAGAATACCGTCAAGCAGTTGCAGGAGGCTAACAACCAGCTGCAGCAGGACGCCCAGAAGAAGGCTGAGGCCATGAAGCAGGTTGTTGCTGACCTCATGGCTACTGGCGACCAGAAGCTCGCTGCTTTGGCCGGCAAGATTGGCGATTTGGACGAGGTGCAGCCCAACCAGGCTCCCTTCGAGCGCACGGATAACGTCATGGTGACTCAGGTGGCTGACGAGGCTATACGCCAGTCGGGTATCGACAAGGCACAGTACATCAAGTTTGAGCAGGCAATAGACCCCGCAGCAGCTGCTACGATGTTGTCTACCAATCTGGCAAAGGCTGTCCGTTCGCTGACCCACGTGCTAGATAATGCCCTGAAGTTCACGACTGAAGGTTCCGTTAAGCTTGCCGTCAACGTCGATATGGACAAGATGCAGGCCGTTTACACCGTTGAGGACACAGGCTCAGGCATTGAGGCTGACGACGCAGAGAAGATTTTCGAGCCTTACGTGAAGCTCAACCAGTTCTTCGACGGACAGGGTATCGGACTTACCGTTGCCCGCAACATTGCCCGCCGTCTTGGTGGCGACCTCGTGCTCGACACCACCTACGCTGGTCCCGGAGCCCGCTTCGTGCTCGAACTGCCCATTTAACATCATAACGGACAAATAAGAAATCGGGCCCATCGTTTTTGGTGGGCTCGCTTTTTGTTTTGGCTGATTTCCAGCCCAAAGGAACTAAACGGCCGGTCGTTGGGAAGCGGGCCGGCGGTCGTTGGGAAGTAAACCGCCCGTCTACCGGTTGAGGATTAAAATCAGCCTTTTGAAGGTGCTTTTCCAAGCTAAAGTGTCACAGAGCACAGAGCACAGTTTTCTCAGGAGCCCCACCTCTAAATCAATAAATCAAAAATCAGTTTATTCTATGAGCAGGTTTATTTATGTATAAAATCTATTACTATATATAATATATATATTATATATAGTAATATAGATATTTTCAACAAATATTGCCATTTAAGGATTTCAGCCCCAACAAAACTGATATCTGATTTACTGATTTTTTTAAAAAAAATCGGCATAACCTTTGGTTATGTCGCAAAAATTTTGTAATTTTTCGCTACGCGAGAACTTACTTTCGCTCGAAAATGAAAATAAATATTAATTTATTTTGCATTTTGCTCGCTTTTTCGTAACTTTGTACCCGAAAAGTGTAAACTTCACAATTAAGGAATCGACTATAACGTAGAAATAATAACAATTAAAAAACAAAATAACATTATGAACAAAAGATTTTTCAACCAACAAAACCTGACGAGAAGGCTCAGACTGCTTTCCGTTTTGTTTGCAATGCTGCTTATGCCGCTCGGGGCGTGGGCAGAAGATTACAATGTGGTAATCGGTACTACTCAGATTACTGATGCCAACAAGAATGATGTTTTGGGTGACGGAGGTTCAGTGAAATATGTTCCTCTTAGCCCCGCAGACACTGGTGGTACTTTGACGCTGGACAACGCAACCATTAATGGCAAAGTTAGAACAAATTATGCTAACCTTACTATTGAGTTAATTGGTAAAAACACTATTGCCGTTGCCGATACTTCAGCGCTTGCGACATGGTATGCAGGTACAAACTTGGTCTTTACTACCAGTGAAACTTCACCAGGAAGTCTTACAATGGCGCCAGGTGCTGATTTCCTTGCTATTGATAATTACCGGGGATTTAATATAACATATCAGAATGGTCTTTCGCTTATTCCGACAACACCTGAAGCAGGCGAAACAGCGGTAGTAGGAGTATCTTATGGTCTGACTGTTGCAGGTATTCAAGTTACTAATGCCAATGTATCGAATGTGCTTAATGACGACGAAACAGCAACGGTGTCATTCAATGCTTCAACAAACACGTTGACATTGAACGGTGCAACTATAGGTTCTATCGGTGAGAACAAAAATATTGTTAGTAACCTTGGAGAGTTGACCATTCACTTTATCGGAGTTAATACTATTTATGGTGGCATTAAGCATAACACAAAGAAGGGAGGAACATTAGCTTTTACTGGTTCTGAGAGTTGTTCGTTGAAAATCCATAATGGCCAATCAGATGGTCAAAGTGGTCCATCCATCTACTATTTCACTTCTGTAGACTTTGGCAGTTTCAATCTAGCTTCAAACTCTCATCCTGCTCCTTATTACCTTATAGATGAGACTAATCCCAACGCTTATCAACTATGGTCTAAAATCATTGGTGAAGGTAACACTGTCACTGATTTAACTTTAACCACCAAAACGGTATATCCTCTGTGGATTAGAAGAACCTTATCTACATATGAACAAATTACAGAAGATAATGTAAATGACGTTTTAGGGAATGGAAAAGTTAGTTTTAATGGTGAACATACTTTAACATTGAGTGGAGCTGCACTGAGTGGAAACATTATCAGCGGGCTATTAAGCGGACTCACTATCATCGTGGATGGAGAAAACTCGATTGACACTAGTTCGGATTCCGTTACCTGTATTAGAAACTATGCTCCAGGAGCAGCACTGACCCTCCAGAAATCAAATAGTGAGACACCTTCATTATCGCTGAAGGGGGCTTATGTAATCAGAGATTTTAGTTCAGTCAGTTATACTGAGGGAGGTCTGTACTTATCTGCATATTCTAGTAAGGAAATTGGGGGGGAATATCAGGATGTTCTTGCTCCAGATGCTTATTTTGCACCTGATGGGCTAAAAAACGCTTATAGAGCGGTTTTCTCTACGGAAAATGCACCCAATTATAAAATTAAAATTGGAAATACTTCCATAAATGAGGCAACTGTTATTAATTCAAATAATGATGATATTACTATTGTTGGAGATGGTTCTTTGGTGTTTTCAGTTGATGACAACAACAATAACATCTTAACATTGGATAATGTTAAGATTGAAGAAAGCATCATCAGCACACTGCCTAACTTGACGGTTCAATACAAAGGTGATTGTATGACTGGAGAAATAGTAAGTACAAATTCGAATGCAACGTTAACCATTGGTTTGGCTGAAGGTGCTACTGATGATACAAAATGCTTTACCCCACTTACTAGCATTTTACCTTGGGGAGGTTTCGCTGGTAATCCTACACTTAATGACAAACTTGTCTATATCCCAGGGGATGATAGCCACTATATTAAGGTGTTGAGCCACCCCATGATATCTAATGAAGAAGGTATTTATAATACTAGTATTCCATCTGTTGTTCATGATCCAAATACTTCTGATGAAATTGAGATTATCAGTTACTATTACACTATTGATTACGTTGATGAAACTAAGGATGATGTGTCAATCCCAACTAAATATGTAGAATTGGCTTCAGGTCAGACTTTGGTTTCCGAGCCCGCTGTTCTGACAGCCTATGCCCATTATAGTTATAATGGTATGACACAGGATAGTAAGAATATAGTAGGCAAGTATTTTGGCTTTGCAACGGAATCGGTAAGCGGATATGCCGGACAAGAGTCTATTCCGTTCTCCCTTGTTCCTGCAATTAATATTGCTACTGACGGTTTAACCCTTGGAATCCAAACTGGTAATGAAGACATTGTTGCAGAAGTAAATGATGCATATGATGCTATAATACTCGGAAATGGTCTCGGTTTAACATACTTTAGAGTCACTATGACCCCTGACGCAGAGACTCCCTACACAATATTGAATTATAAATCCGAAGGTACTGCTAATATCGGTCCCCTTGACGTGAAAGTCTCTGTGGCTGCTCCTACTGTCAGCCCTGATGCTACAGGTGGCCCCTTTGATATGGGCCAGTTAGTGACTTTGGGTTATGAGTATGAGCCCAACAATGATGTCCACTCTATTAAATATATTCTGGGCACTGATTTGACAGTTGCACCTACAACCTATACTGAACCTTTTGCACTCAATGAGAGTACAGCGGTGAATGCTTGGGTGGAAACGACGTATTCTGGTAGTGTGTACAAAAGTGATACCATAACGGTAAACTTTGCTATAAAGCAGGATCCGAAGCTTAAAGTTTCTTCTACTTGGACACGTTTGAGGTTTGGTGAGACTTTCTCTCAGGAAGTTACAAGCGATATGCCAACGACTCCGACAGTGACTTGGAGCAGTTCTAATACAGATGTTGCTACGGTAGACCCTACTACCGGTGTTGTAACTCCAGTGGCTGCGGATGATTCGGAAATTGAGATTACAGCCACTTTTGCCGGTGACGACACTTGGTCTGCTGCAAGTGTGTCTTATGCTGTATTGGTTGACAAGGCGGAACAATATCTTCGTATTAAGTATAAGGGGACAAACATTCCTTTGTCAACAGTCAAAGTGGAAAAGGGTAATCCGATTGATATTAAGACTGAATATGATTTCAGTTGTCCTGAGGAACTTGTTGGATCTTTGGTTTGGTACAGCAACGATGAAAATGTAGTTACTGTGACTAATGGCGTTATAACTACAGTAGGTTGTGGTTCTACATGGATTAAGGTTAGTTCTGCAGGTAATAGTAATTATGAGTCCGATTATTGTGATTTTAATATTGAAGTAGCTCCTCCTAAACCAACGATTAATTTGGCGGAAGGAACTTATATGAGCACGCACGATCCGATTACGATTACGAAAGCTGATATTGCCAATACGGCCATCACCTATACGTGGGATGATGTTACAGACTATAATGTTTCTCCAACATGGAAGGATTACACGGATGCTGGTGTAGCTCTGCAGAAGACAGGTACTTTATATGCTAGGGTAGGATATACGACAAATGATGAAGGTGTGATATATAGTGATACCGCATCTGTTGCCTACACTGTAATACCCGATATCGCAGAATGTACGGTTTCAGGTAATGATAACGTGACTTATACGGGTGCTGCTCAGACTCCGACCATTACAGTTACTCCTGCTGGAGGCGGAGAAACATTGGTATTAGGTACTGACTATACGGTGAGTTATAAGAAAGGTGAGACTGCTGTTGAGTCAATGATTGATGCTGGCGATTACACGATAGTGATTACTGCCAAGGAGGGTTCTGCTTATGGTGGTACAAAGGAAGTGGGCTTCACCATTGATCAGGCGAATCTCGGTGATGTGACGATTGCTGAAATCGCAGACCAGACATATACAGGCTCTCAGATTACGCCTACTGACATCACGGTGACGTTCAACGGCAATGCAGTCTCTGAGGATGAGTACACCATTAGTTATGGCACGAACATCAACGTTGGCGAAGGTACGGTAACGCTGACGTCGAAGAACAAGAACTTCTCGACGACGAGCACGAAGGGGGCAACGTTTACGATTGTTGCCAAGACGCTGACTGCGGATATGGTTATTTCTGTTGCTTCAGTGACCTATACGGGTTCTGCTGTCGAACCGGAACTGACGATTAGGGACGGTGACCTCGATCTCGAGAAGGGTACTGACTATACGGTAATATACTCGGATAACGTGAGTGCCGGTACGAATACCGCCAAGGCAACGATTACAGGTAAGGGCAACTACACGGGTTCTGCCGACAAGATGTTTACCATTAACAAAGCCCAGCTGACGGTGACACCTGATGATAAGACGTATAACGTAGGAGACAATATAGAGTTGACTGTAAGTTATGATGGCTTCGTGGATGGTGACGACGAGGATGTCCTGACAACCGAGCCTACTGCAAGCTATGGAACAGCAGATGTCACCAAGCCTGGCAGCTATGAGATTACTGCCAGTGGCGGCGTGGCTCAGAACTACGATTTCGTCTATGAGACGGGTACGCTGACTATCAACCGTGTGCTTGACGTCAGCTTTGCTTCGAACACGTGGGCTACCTATTGCGGTACTGAGAATCTGGCAACGCCAGAAGGTTTGAAGGCTTATCAGGTGACAGCGGTTGAAGGTGCAACGGTAACGATATCGGAAATCAGCTATATTCCCGCGAATACTGCCGTACTGCTGCAGAATGTTTCTAACAACAATGTATGGACGGACATTGCTGCCAGTGCTTATACGGGAGCTACCTCGACGTTTGAGAACAATAAGCTGATAGGAACGGCATCGGCTGTTGACGTGAGCACTATCACAGGCGGAACGGTGTATATATTGGTTAACAATATGTTTAGGCGTTCGACGAGTGGTACGATTCCTGCCAATCGCGGCTATCTGGTGGTTGCAGCGTCCAGCAACGCCCCGCAGCTGAGCATCAGCATTGGCGACGAGAACACGACGGCTATTTCGAACACGGATTTCACGGATAACACGGATAAGGCTGGCGAGTGGTACAGCATTGACGGCGTGAAGCTGAATGGTCAGCCTCAGAAGCCCGGACTCTATATTAAGAATGGAAAGAAGGTTTTTATCAACAAAAAGTAATAGGAGGACATGATGATGAAACAATATATGAAATCAGTAATGACAATGGCCTTGATGCTTCTGTTTACCTCGGGAGCATGGGCTGACCCGACCGTGAATATTAAGAAGCAGCTGAACGGGGTGGATAACGACGCTGCGGGAACGGTGACATCCAGCATCAGCAACGGTGTGTGTACCCTGACGGTGACACCTGCCAGCGGGAACTATGTGACCAAAGATTTTATCACGGCATATGCAGTGTGGAATGGTAATATGGCACAGACTCCTCGCCGCGATCCGGGATTGGTAGATAATCCCATTGCGGTTACGGCGTCGGATGCTAGTGCTGACCCCAGCGGCGAGACGAAATATACGCTCACAATGCCTACTGACGGCAGTGATGTCGAGGTGACGGTCAACTTCCAGTCGCGCAAGGCGCTGACGCTGACGATGGTTGAAGATATTCCCGATGAGACCTTCAACTGGGTGGGTCATGAACCGGAATTGATAATTAAGGACGGAAACGACGATCTGGTAAAAGGTACACACTATACCGTTGAGTTATCGGACACCGTGAATGCCGGTACGGCTAAGGCAACGATTACCGGTAAGGGTATCTACACGACCATCAGTGATGGTGCCACGTCTATCGTAAAGACGTTCACCATCAATCCGATGGATTTGTCGAACGAAGGAATTGTTGGCGAATTGATTGGTGCTGACGGTTTGGTATATGACGGTGAAGAACACATGCCTGCGTTGGGCGGAATATCCTATAATAACCACGATTTGGTAAACGAAGTGGACTATTGGTTAGCGTATCCTGACAGCGTCAATGCTGGTATTGGTAAGGAGACTGAAGTGGGTGGTGCAAGTGGTCCCAGATGCGAGATCACTGGTAAGGGCAACTTCACAGGTAAAGTAATCAGGTATTATACCATCGCCCAGGCCGACTTCAACGTTGAGATTGCTGATATTCCGGAGCAGACTGCCACTGGCGAGCCGATTGAACCGGAGCTGACGGTGACGTTTAAGAATACAAATAACAAAATAATTCCCGTTGCAGCCAGTGACTACACGGCAGATTACAGCAACAATGTGAACCCCGGAACGGCAACGGTGATACTGTCGTCGACGGGCAATAACTTCAAAACGGAGCTGACGCAGACGAAAACGTTTATTATTAACGGCATCGAAGACTATCTTTCTATCAAGGACGGAGAGG
>Ga0247609_10003240_pt1 | contig 16592 bp, 10 predicted proteins | sample 172DNAGHGlowgp2_FD_193487 | JGI IMG/M metagenome (GOLD analysis project Ga0247609, IMG submission 193487) | Sheep rumen microbial communities from Palmerston North, Manawatu-Wanganui, New Zealand - 1728 DNA GHGlow gp2 | ecosystem: Host-associated > Mammals > Digestive system > Stomach > Rumen ...
AGAAATTTGCTTTATTTTTATGATTTAATTATTCTAGTTATCAAGCTTGAAAAACCGTGATAAATCTATTTCATCTCGAGAATAAACTCTGTGTAATCATTCAGAATCTTCTACTCATTGATTTCGAGGTTTATCCAACAAAAATCATGGTATTCAAACCGAGTTCATATCATTAATGTTGAAAGTGTTATCATCTATCAAAAGCTGAATTCATCTCTGTTTGCATAACTGAGATTTTGGGATTTCATTTTCTGTGTGCTGTCACATGAATAAGTAATCTGAAAATATTCATGGGAAATGAGACTCTACCCAATTTCTTGTCAATTCTTCATGAGGTTTTTTCCTAGCAGTTACTACAAACAATTTATGCCCTGCATCCTTTCGTTCATGTAATTTTTCATATGCTCAGGAAACTGGCTGACATAGATAATATTCTGGCGACTCAAAAAAATTAAAAAAAGCCTGAACCACCTCTTCTTTTGATAATCAGATTTTTTCTACTTCATATAGTTCATAAGAAGTTATATCGGATCTTTTCAGATTTTTTCCCTTGAGTGGTGGATATTTTATCAATTCATTTATTGTTTCAGAAAGTACTTCATCACAATCTACTCATATACAAAGTGGCATTATTATCGATTTAATTAACTTAAAGCAAAAATATTTTACAGATTAAGCAAGAATAAACAATCAAAAAAAATTTTTAATTTTACTTGAAAAAGAGTGGTAGCTTTTTAATATACGTACCATAAACAAAATATTTATATTATTTGATCTCCATGAACTGAAAAAAAATCTGAATAATAAAAAAAGCATGATGAGTTGTATTTGATTGAAACAATTTCTTTGTTGTTAAAAGGAATAACTATAATGACATATCTTTACCTAAATGACACATTGATCCCTGAGAAAATTCTGAACAAGCTGCCTTACGTGAAGTACAAGAAGAAACTGGACTAGAATGTAAAATTATTTGAGATTTATGAATAACTGAATACTTAAATTTTGAATGAATCGTACAAGTAAAATATTTTGCTATGATCGTAAAAAATAGAGCATCCAAAGATATTTTTCCTGATGTTGACGAAGTTATCTGTTGAAATTATGATAAGATATCAAAAATTCTTTCCTATACAACTGACAAAAAAATGCTAGAAAAATGAGCAAAACTATTTGAAATAAGCAAAAACAAACAATAAATCCACAAGAATAACTCTATTTATATGATATAATTGATAATCTCTCACCTATTATAATCTCCTTCTACTTCAACTTGAATGTAATTTTCTGTCCATCATCTCCACATTCAATTCCTTTTTTCTTCTATTAGAACTTTATGAGAAGTTCATTTATTCTGAATAATAAAGTTATTTCTAATTTCATCTCACTTGGAAATAAGCCTTATTTCTCTTTCTTTTTTCACTCTTTGGTCTACTTGATCTGAGAGAAATGATGCCGGAATACTATCTCTTTGAGTATGATCTGAAAATGGGAAAGCATGCAACTTCGTAATTCAGAATTCTTCAATTCAATTATATGTTTCAAGAAAATCTGACTCAGTTTCTCATGGAAATCAAATTATAATATCTGCTCCAATAGAAACCAAATTTTTCTTTTTAAGGTTTCTTGTTTTTTTAAGAACATTTTTTAACTCATTTGCTGAATAATGCCTTCTCATATTTTCTAAAACAGCAGAAGAAAAACTCTGGATAGAATAGTGAAAATGCGGTAAAATTCTTTCATCTGAAATAACCTCAAAGAATTCATCATTTGCATATTCAGGTCACATACTTGAAATTCTAATTCTAGGAATGGTAGTTTGTTTCAGGATTTCACGGAGTAAGTATGGGAATTTTGTTTCTTCCGGTTTGGTAGAATTTGAACATCATCGAGCCGCCAAATTTATTCATGTAATAACTATTTCTTTTCATCATTGAAATTCAATCTCATGAATTTCCTGAATAATTTCATTTAATGGTCTACTAATATGTGGTCATCTTTTTGCAACCGTAAGACAAAAAGAACAATGATTGTCACATCCGTTTTGAACTATAAGAAAATTCTTTGTATAAACTGAAGATTTTCATCAAATTTTATATTCAAATCAATTTTTAGATGGACTTTCTGGTAAAAGAGTAATCTTATCGGAATACTGCTTTAATTCTGGATATGTGGAATAGAATTCTTCATCCGATGCCAATTTTCAACGTGAAAATGTTCCACATCATGTAATAACTACTTTTAATCAATCTTGAATCGCATGTTTCACCTCTCTCACCCACTTATTTTTTGCCCTATCTGTAACTACACACGAAGCAATCAACAAAGTATCATCTAATTTATTTCCATTTTTATAAAAGTAATCCAACCGCTGATTAAGAAAATATTTATTAACTTTACATCCAAAAATTTTGTAATACATTTATCCATCTTAAGAAAATAAGAACCATCATAATATAATATTTTCATAAATAAAAAGAAGTCAACCCTAAAAAATGAGCTTGACTTTATTTAAAAAAAGTATAGTCACAGATAATGACATATTATATAACAAAACATTAAAAACGGAATAGTGAAATTAAATAATTTTATAGTGATTTTTTGACTATTTTTTTATCATGAGTATAATTAGTTTATAGAATTTATTTATGATAAGATTCAGAGAATATGGACGCATCTAAAAATCTGAGAGAAGAGGTCCCACCTAAAATCGTAAAATGAGCCAATCTAGAATCAACAATGAATGAACTGTTAGATATATTTGCGGCTTGAAGAGAAAAAAATGCTGAATTGATAAATAATTTTTTAGATCAACCATATTTTAAATGAGAAGAAAGTTTAATTGATAAATTAGCAGAAATAAAACCAACTATTACATTTGATGAAATTGGTGAAGAAGGAATAAATCTCGCAACAGCAGCATACAACAAAAAAATATTTCGGCAATTGAAAGATAGTTTTGATCAAACCAATGATGAAATTAAAAGAAGATTTATTAACGAGATTTTTAATAAAGTACAAGCAGAAATATGACCACTAGCTCCATACAATAATTTTGCAACAAAATGCCCTATTAATCCAAGAGATAATATTATTTCATATCTAGATAAAGTTGTAAATTATTTAACTCAACAAGAATCGAAGACTAATTGAAGAAAAGCAATAGAAATATTGAAAGAAATTACAATAACAAACAATGATTTAAATTGATGACTGATAGCTCCAATTGCTCCATGAACTTTACTAACGGCATTACCAGACGACATAAAAAATTCATTTGATCATCTACTATCATTTGAAATTGGTAAAGAAGCAGATCGTACTCTAAATATAGTCAATAATATAACAGATAAACTATGATGACTCGTTTCAAATAGTTTCCCTGCCATAAATACTATTGTAGCAGAACATCCTGAATATAGATATGAAGAAAGTAAATTATGACCCGATTTCGAAACAAGGAAACAAGCTATAGAAATTGATAAAAATCTGACAAAATTTGAAAAAAAAGAAAAATTAAAAGATCTAAAACGAGAATTGTACATAAAATACTTAAAGACCAAAAACTCAAATATAGGTAACGCCATAGAGCAATTATACAACAATAATTTTGATTATTCTAAAATTGATCAAAATACACTAAAAGATTATATGGACACAGTAATAAACTTTCGCATAAGAGATCTAGTTGATGCTTGAGCGCACACTATACTCAAGTTAAATTATATAAATATGGATGATTTTTCAGCATTTTGTAAAGAATTGGCTAGTGTAGATCCATCAAATCCAATAGATACTACCATTCGTCTAACAAATGTAAATCCCACAAATACACGTACTAGAAATTATATAGATTTACCTATTCGTAAAACTATTGTAAGATGAGAAAATCCTCAATTAAAAGATATAGATCAATATTGATGAAGTGCTAAGAGTTTCGATACTGTACCTTTCTGTTATGAAATAAAGCAATCTGATATTGATAACTTAGATATTAATTTAGAGGATAGAACTACACTTTTGAATTATCTATCTAAATTCAAGAAAGAAGATAATAAATATGTAATAGAATGAAAAGATGTTTGAAGACTTATTTATTTATTTTTTGCAATAAATAACAAACCCCGCATTACAGAGTTCAATCCCGATAAACAAAAAGAATTAGAAAAAGTTTTTTGAAAAGTAAAACCATCAGAAAAAAAAGAAAAATTAAACGATGCTGGAAAATTCAAACAAGATATCGAAAAATTGTGAACATGAGTAAAATTTGAAAATTGATCAGAAATTTGGATGCCAATGTGAGATAGCATTCTTCCTTGATGAGGATACCAATGGATGAAAATAAGAATTAGTGATGTTGATATGAAAAAATGAACCTTTAAAGGAAAAGTTTCTTGATGAGAGCTAAAATTTGCAAATAATCTTGAATGAAAAACTCGCACATTTGACATGAATGATGAAACTATTTCTGAATTTAGAAACCTATCAAAAAATCCAAGCAAGATTCGATTATTACCAAATCCACAAAAAACTGATTTTAATTCTTTTAAGAATAGCCTACAGAACAAACTATGAACATCCGAACTAAAATTTCCAGCATGAATAACCTGGGATTGAAATAAATTTACACAAAAAATTATTGACCCTCAATGAAAAGAAAAGATAGAAGAAGTAAAATACTTCTCAACAAAATGAGATAATGAATCAGTATATAAAATAGAATACAACCCAATTAGAAGTTCATTTAAGGTGTCTTCAACCTTTAATTGAAAAGAAAAATTAAAGAATTGAAAATCTGAAGATAAACGTTTCTCCTATTCTCGCGACATGGATTGGAATAATTTTCTCATCTTTTTCACTCAAAAGTGATTAACTCCACAAACTGAAGAATGAGCAAACGATATAGTTGACAGAAGTGAACAAAAATTAAGAATGGTAAACGGCAATCATTGGAAAATAAATTGGTTTAGCATCAATAATGTTAAAAATGCGATCAAAGCATTAAAATGAAATATAAAGAAAAAAATAGACGACTATAATAAAGCTCAGGATGAAAAACTAGAAGATATACTAATATGAGATCGATGACTATATCGTAAACTTGCTTGAACGCTTGGCTTTATACCTTCTATGAAAGAGTGACTTTCAGAACTCGAGCAAGAATATTACAATGAAAGAGACAATAGAACTTGGGCAAAAATTAAGCATTATCTGGAAAAATTCCAAAAAGATCCAGATTTTTGAACCACTTTCGATCAAGTACCTCCACATGCAAAAATTCAATGATGAGAGTCATTACAACAAATAGTATTAAAGAGAGTAGCGAATGCTAAAGATAGAATGTGAGATCCTGGTATTTATCAAGCTGCTGCACTACTTTTAGCAAATTTTGAAAAATGATGATCTCCTTATCGTGGATTAGCTGCTCAAGAAAATTCATGACTTTGGGTAAAAGCATTATTGTGAAAAGCTCATTATGCACAATTTATGAGAGATAAAGCTAAATTAATTAAAGCTCGTGATGAGGCTGAAAATTGATGACCTTGAGATAAAAAATGACTGAATGAAACTTTAGCGGCATGCGAAATGAAATATATAATCAACAACATCAGATGATCATACAAATGACTCATTGTTTGAAGCAATGAAGAAAGATGAATTCCTTGAAAAGATAATACTAATTACATAGATAATCCTGCTAAAAGATTACTATCCGATCAATTTGCAAACAAACTAGAATCTGCTTACCAATGACGATTTAACAAAGATAGTGTTAATGAAAAATATAGTAAATTTAAAAAGAACAACAGTTTCGATGAAATTGAGAATGAATTTGGTAAAGCTAGTTCTACAAGATATCAAGTTTGACAAGCTGCACTCAGAAGGATGATAGATTTAGCAACTACTGATAGTTTAAAGAAACGTATGAAAATGCATTTCTTAACTTATCTTTTGAGCGGAGCTTTAGATGTAAACTGCGATCCTTGACTAAAAAAACAAATTTATGAACGGGCAAAACCAATGTGATTTGTTCCTTGACTACTTGTTAAAGAATCTTATGTTGCAGAAAATGTTGCAACATTGTTAGATGCGGCAACTGATTGAGACTTTTCTAATAACATAACCAAATACTTTAGAAGAAATAAGCAATTAAATGGTTGAACTGATTTTAAATGATTGCAAAATGAAATAAAAGAATGGTTCCAAGTAGATGAAAAAGGTAATATAAAAAATGACATACTTGTAAAAAAACTAGATAACTATTTTTCAAAATTACCAACGAAAGAATTATGATCATACACAGAACCAAAGCGCTCTATCCTCAAGAAATACCAAAATGCTATGTCTGACTCTAAACGTGATGAAGGAGATCGATGAATATTGGATAATCCTAAAGTTGTTAGTAATTGATTATTATCTAGTGTAGAAGTTGTAGAGAAAAGGATGAAAATTAAAAATTGAAAATTTGATGGTAAAGATATCGATGAAGATAATAATATGGTAGAATTCCGAAATAATGTTACCGAAGATATAAAATTAAGAAATCCTGAAGATCCTAGAGAAGTTGCCTTTGTACTGGAAAAATTTATAAATCGATTTTGAATTGATAACCAACAGATATATACATGGATAAAAACAGCAGACTATTGGGAGAAAAAACAAGGATATTTCCCTTGACCTTATGAAGGAGTTGATTTAAATATGTGAATTATTTGAAAGAAAGAAATAAATTCTATTCTGTGGTATGCTTTTCAATGAAATGCCTGGAGATTTCACAAACTTTGATGCGATAGGTTACCCGATGAACTCTACAATACTCTAGTTAGATTTAGAGAGTTTTTTACTGAAGCTTACCATAAAAAAACTCTATTAAACAATTACGTTGTTGACAATGGATTTAAACCAAAAAATAAAGATATAGATCCTCTATTCATATGATCTCGAGATGTATATGATCAAATTTTTGCCTGAGATTGAGATTCCCAATATGTAATCGATACCAGTAGTGCCACTCCAGATGATGATTTATATAGTTCCGATCCTGAAAAAAAGAAAAAAGCAAAAGAAAAAACAAGAAAAGCTCTCTTAAAATCATCAGATTTTATTAATTCAGATATCGCAAATATTGAAAGAAAATTAAAAAACAATCTAAGCTGAACAGGTATGCCAGAAGGATCCAAAGTAACTTCATCTCGCTTAGAAACAGCAAGAGCAATATATTTTGGAAATGATTAACAAAACAATATTTCAGAAAAAGACCTCAAATGAGGTCTTTTTCTTTAAGAATATCTTAATTTCCTAATCCTCACATCATTCCCGCTAAATCATTTGTATCCACTCCAAGAATTTCTTTAGTCTGTTCTGCAACTACTTCTTGAGCCTTATTCTGTGCCTTTTGAATGGCTGTAATCAATAAATTCTCAAGTTCAGATTTCCTACTTGGAGTAAAAAGAGAATCATCATTAATATGTAAATCCTTTATTTTCATCTCTCAAGAAATATCGATGACTACTTGTGGTCTTTCTTCTCCATCTTCCATATAAGATCACTCTTTAGCTCTAATAACCAAACTTTTTAATTTTTTATCTAATTGCTTGTATTTTGTAAACATTTCTTTGTACTGTCACAAATCTTTCATACTAACCATTATAATATTTTTAACAAAATAAATCTAGCTTTAATATAGAATTTCTCCTAAAATATTCAAGTTAAGTTTATTTTAATTCTTTACTAATAATTTCAATTCATGAATAATTCTGACGAATACCTGCTAATAAAAATCAGATTTTTGCAGGATTGGAAATATCTCATTCAATAGTTGCTATTGTCATTTTTCAGTCAATTTTCTCAAGTTCAAATTTAAATATAGGGATTGAAAATGTAGAAAATAATGCAATTATATCAATGATACTCATCGTTTTTTGAGAAAATTTTAGTTTAATATGCAGAGTATAATTCGTAGATTTTTCACTCTCCTTTCGATGAGCTTCAAGTAAAGATGAATAAGAAAGAGTTTTCAGTGCTTTACATTTTAATGTATGAATTTTTATTCATTCACGACCTGATTTGGCAATAATTCTGTCTCAATTAGATGGTTTACATTCAGGACAGAATACACAATGAAGTAATTTATCATTATCAACTATCACATCTGAAGATTTTAAATCTCATGAAATCGCTGAAGTAATCTCAGACTTTAATTCTTTTTGTAAAGTACTTGCATCCGTAATCAAAGTTTTTCATTGCATTTCTCTCTGCAAATCTGGATATGCAGCACGTACCAAACTTCAATATGTTTCCTGCTTATCAAGCACCTGTAATAATCTCCTTTCAACTTCGAGTGGTTCTCACAACTTTTGAATCAAATCCGCATCAGAACGGAAAAGTGGAAGTCAAAGATTTTTAAGATATTGATTCAATCAATCAATAGCTTCATCCAAACGAACCTCTCTCTCTTGCATACGAACATATTTTATCAACTGTCCACGAGCTGAAGGAGTATGTAAATAATCAATCCAATGTTTAACTGCAGAATAACGATTTTTGAATGTATTAATCTTTATAATATCTCATGTCTTAACGATATATGAAAGTGGCCTAATCTGACCATTAACTATAGCATTTTTAAATCTAAGTCAAATATCTGAATGAATACTAAATGCAAAATCTAATACTGATGAACCAGATGGTAACTCTTTAATATCTCATTTTGGAGTATAAACAAAAATCGTTTTATCGAGAATCTCTATATTCAAAGAATCTTTAAATTTTTCTTTATCCTCAGAGAGTTGATAATCCGAAACAATTTGCTGTAAACGTTGAATCCACTGTCATTGCTGAGATGATGCAACCACACTCGCATTGCTTTCTGCATACGCAAAATGAGCAGCCACTCAATATTCAGCTACTTCATCCATTTTTTTAGTTCTAATTTGTATTTCTACCGGAAAACGAAACATTCAAAGTATAGTAGTATGAATACTTTTGTATCAATTAAACTTCGGAATAGCAATATAATCCTTAATTTTTTTAATAAGTGGAGTGTAATATTTATGAATAATTCATAGAATCATATAACAATCCGTCACAGTTTCTGTTACCACACGAAAAGCCAACAAATCCATAATTCTACTTACATCCTCTGTATGATATTTTTTATCCATTTTTTCAAAAATTCTGAACGGACTCTTAATTCTTCAAAGAACCTCAAAATCTTCAATTCATTCTTTTTTGAGAATTTCAGTCAAATTTTTAATTCATTTATTTAGAAACTTTGAACCATCTTGAAACTGCTTAGTCAAATATCACATAATCTCTTCAAATTTTTCTGGATACAATACACGGAAAGATCAGTTTTCCAAATATAATTGATAATTATACAATCAAAGTCTCTTAGCAAGTGGTGCATAAATTTTGAGCGTTTCTGTAGCGATTTTTATTCTTTTTGATTCTTCTGGATGATAATGTAAAGTTTGAATATTATGAATACGATCCGCAAATTTCACAAAAATTACACGCAAATCCTTAGCCATAGCAAGAAATGTCTTTTTAATAGTTTCCAAATCACGTTCTTCTCATTTATATCTAACTTTTGATACTTTTACAAGTCATTCACAGATATCTGCAATTTCCTTTCAAAATAAATTTTCAATATCTTCATACGTATAATCTGTATCTTCAATGACATCATGCAAAATACAAGACTGAATAGAAACTACATCAGGATTGATTTCCATAAGAAATTCCGTTGCTCTAAGTGGATGAATTATATATGGTTCTCATGATTTACGATAAACTCATTTATGAGCTTCACGAGTAAATTCATAAGTTCTAATTATTTCATTGATTTCCTCTGGTTTAAGATATTTTCTAGCTTTACGTAAAATATTCTCCAAGATATCAGTTGGATTCTCCTCATTACATGGCTTATAGTCAAAGAACTCTTTAAAACTTTTTAAATCTTCCATAATCGGAAAATGAAGTAAAGCACTTTAAGAATAGAGAAAAAAATCTGACTTGCAAGATAAAATAACATATTGCATTCAAAACATAAAATCTTATTATAATCTCTAGTTGAGAGGTTATCATATTCACTATAAACGAAATAGTAATTTATAACCATAGCCTTATTTATATTTTATCTTTTACCCTATGAAAAATTTAATTGTTATGCTATGTTTAATAGCAACTGTTTTATTAACTGGATGTGGGAATAAAAATATTGAAAATCCCGATATCAATAAGTTTGAAAGCAATAATATTACTGTAGATAATAATGAAATCGCAACAGAAAATGAAAATGATGTAACAGAAACTCCTATCGATCCCCAACGAGCTAAAACATCTTTAACTGAAGAAGATTTAAATAATATTGAACAGACACTCGCCCCCATAGCTTATGAATATGAAACTTGGGATTCTGAAGCTGAAAGCATCGTAAATTCTTGACATTTCAATACAACAGAAGGGGGAAGTAATTCACTTTTTATCCCTGAATACACTACAATGACAAACAGAGAAATTGTAAGTTCATGAATTGATGACGGTATGATTTACACAATGACAAAAATTACTTTACAAGACGGAACTGAACTCAATGTATTATATATAAATGAAGCTGATTCTTTATTATGTAGAGCTATATCCGTAGAAAATTGAAATCAAACAACACTTTATAGCAATTTTATATACTCAGGAGATACCAAATAAATACTTCAAATTTCTTAAAAAAGTTCATCTCAAATGATGAACTTTTTTGTATAATACACTATATCTTAATTTTTATTTATTTCAAATCCTCAAGGAATATCTTTGATATTGTATCATTTTGATTGAATCTTAGTTCTCAATTCATCAGCTAGAGCATAATTTTTTTCTTGCTTAGCTTGTAAACGTTGATTAGCAAGATCTGTAATTTCTGCAGGGATGTCTCCAGTTGATTCAGATTTTTCATTTTCTCATAATAAATCCATTTTCATAACGTTTTGGTCTAGCCAAACTATGATTCAGATGATTTCTGGATTGGGATTTTTGAGCCATGAATTGATAGTTGCAAGAAGCTTTGGAGAATTTAAATCATCTAATAAAGCATCCAAACAATCTGATAAAAACTTGCGTCATTCTTCAGTTTTGAGTTGGTCTGCAATTTCTTCATAATTCTTTCATTTTATATCAACTCTTTCAGCTTTGCTGATTCTTTTAATTAGATTTTTTCTTTGAACTTTTGACTGTTCTAACACAGTTTCATTGAAGTCTAGAAAATTTCTATAATGAGCTGTATAATAAAGTAGTTTCAAATCTAATCCTGAATATCATTTTTCTTCCAAGTCATCAACTGTAACTAATCATCAAGCAGATTTAGATAATTTTTTTCATCAAAGATTTAAAAATTGATTGTGCATCCAATATTTTACTCGAGGTTTCTTTCAAAATGTACATTCACTCTGGGCAATTTCATTGGTATGGTGCACTCAAATGTGATCTACTCATCATGTATGAATATCGAATTGATCTCATAAATATTTGCTAGACATAGCACTACATTCAATATGCCAACCAGGAAATCAAACTCACCATGGAGAATCTCGTTCCATTTGTCTTTTTTGATCTTTTGGAGAAAATTTCCATAAAGCAAAATCCGTATCATTTTTCTTGTTGTTATTTTGAATTCTAGCACCAGCAATTCTTTCTTGATTTGCTAGTCATGCTAATTTACCATAATCTGCGACTTTACTTGTATCCATATAAATTCCATCATCAGGAATTTCATATGTGTATCATTTTTCTTCGAGAATTTTTACCATTTCAATTTGCTCCTTGATATGATCAGTAGCTCTAGGCATTACATCAAATTTATCAATTTGAAGTTTATCCAGATAACTATAGAATTTCTCAATATACATATCCGCCAATTCCCAAACAGTTTTATTTTCTCTCTTTGCTCATTTTTCCATCTTATCTTCTCATTCATCCCCATCATCAGTCAAATGCCCAACATCTGTCAAATTCATAACATGTTTAGTTGGATATCAAAGCACATTTTTAATTATATTTCTGAGTAAATCGGCAAAAGCAAAAGCTCTCATATTTCAGATATGAGGATTCCAGTAAACTGTAGGACCACATGAATATATTCATACAAAATCTTTTTTTCATCCTTCCATCAGTGGGATAAATTCCTCTTTTTGCCTACTCATTGTATTGTAAATATGCAACTTTTTCTCTTCCATAATTTAAATTTCACAAAAAATATAAATCTGAACTTAATTTATAAATAGTAATATAAAATGCAAATAAAAAACCCCTATAAAGGGGTAATTGAAAATAAGATAAGCGTAATATACCATATTTATCACTTATACAATTTCCAATGTCATTCACAGAATCTGAGATGCTAGCTTAATATTTGAAGCTTTCTTTCCAATTGCAACTGGTTTTTGATCTTCTTCTACTTTAATAATTGCCTTTTTATCAGAGAATTCTATCGATTGTATCTGAGCTGGTTTAAGTAAATCTCTTAAGAAGACTTCTTTATCTTCGTCTATTTCAATAAAATCTATTTTTTCTCCATCTAGAAGTGAAAGTATTTCACTAATTCTCTCTCACTTATATCCAACCATTACTCAAACCGGATCTACTTTTTCATCATTTGTAGAAACGATTACCTTAGTTTTTATTCATGCCATACGAGCAATTTTTTCAATATTTACAGTTCCATTTGCAAGTTCTGGAATACATTTTTCCAATATTGCTGCAATGTAGTCAGCATTAGCTTGTGATATTTCGAGATTACTTGCTCATCATTCAGATTTCACTCATTTTAAGAATACTGCAATTTCTTCTCCTGGTTCGTAATTTTTTCATGGAATCTGCCCCTCTGGAGGAAGAACTACTGTAGTTCCATTTACATCAAGCACTACACTATCACCATGAACTCTTGTTACTCTAGCTTTGAGAAGCTCTCATTCTTTTCCTTGGAATTTTTCATAGAATTTCTCTTTTTCTATATTCTTAAGAGCTTGTTTGATAGTCTGGGCTGCAGTCATTGTAGCAATTCTACTAAGTTCCATAGATTCTGGAGTCACCTCTTCTAATAATCTTTCTCAAACTTCTACATCTTTTCTGATTTTTTTAGCATCTTTAAGAGAAACTTGAGTATCAGGATCCTCAACTTCTTCTACTACATCTGTAGCTTTATAAATTGCGACAGCTCCATCAGCTTTGATATCCACCAAAATCTCAGATTTTTTGTATTCTGGATAATCTTTTTTAAATCCAGCTTTGATTCACTGCATTGAGATTTCCAAAAGTTGATTTGGATCGAGCTTATAATCATCAATAAGCTCCATCATTGCAGCTTGAATTGCTTTTCAGTCTAGTTTCATAAATTTAAGCAAAACCAAATAAAGAAAAAGGGACCGAAAGTCTGCCCCAACAATTTTGTATAGATTCTGATAATGAATGCAAGAGCTTTTTTAAAAAGATTCCACAGAAATTTCAACAAAAAAAGTCTAATTTTTTTTGACTTTTTTGATATTTATGGATATACTTATGATAAGGATTTTATATTCACACTGGTAAATATGAGTGATAGTAACAATCAGAGAATCGAAATTAAAGATAATACAGAAACACCAAAAAAACGCTCATTTTTTTGATGATCACTTAACGCTAATTCAAAAGATTTTCTTGATTTTCGTTATAATACACAAGAAGAAATTGACAAACTTAACGAAGAAATGGATATTACTAGTGATTTAGACGAAATGATAAGACAGTCAAACAATCCAGAAAATAACCAAAACAATAAAAAAACTGACAATAACGAAGGCATAAATGATGAAAATGAAGAATATTTAAAACAAAAAAATGAAAAAGAAGCTGAATCTAATCTTGAGCAGGATTTACAATCTGTTGATGAATCATTAGACAACGATTGATCAAATAATAATTACGATGAAACTTATAAAGAAAAAGCCAAAGAAAAGATTGAAGAACCAATTGAATGAGAAATCGTAAAAAATCCAGATAAAGAAGATGATGATGAAAAAAATAGAGAAGAACAGGATAAGAAAGAAGATGACGATAATAATATTGAAGAATCTAAACCTAAAGAAAAAAATTATGATGAAACCCAAGAGGAAAAAGTGGTTGAAGAAGAAAAAGTTGAAGATAAAATTGAACCTGAACTTGAAACAACCATAGAAACTTCAGATGAAACAATCAAAGAAGAAATTGAAAATGTGGACCAAGAAAAGGAAAAAGAATCTGAATCGTGAAATTCTGCTAAATTCTTTGATCCTTTTGAATTAAATCAAGATGAAGATAACGAAGAAGTTCCAGAATGAAATACAGAAAATTTCGATCCTTTTGAATTAAATCAAGATGAAGATAATGAAGAAGTTCCAGAATGAAATACAGGGAATTTCGATCCATTTGGATTAGATAAAGAAGATGATGATGAAGAAGAAGAAGATGATGATGATGAAGAAAGAGATGATGAAGAAAAAGATGATGATGAAGAAAAAGATGATGATGAAGAAAAAGATGATGATGAAGAAAAAGATGATGATGAAGAAAAAGATGATGATGAAGAAAAAGATGATGATGAAGAAAAAGATGATGATGAAGAAGATGATGATGAAGAAAAAGATGATGATGAAGAAGATGATGATGAAGAAGATGATGATGAAGAAAAAGATAATGAAAACTTTGAAGAAACTAACAATAATAACGAAGAAGATAGTTATGAATGAAATGTTAATGACGAAAAAGCTAAAAATGAAAATGAAGAAAATGAAAACGAAGACGAAAACTTTGAAGAAGAAACAGAAGATGAACATGAAAAAGATACCGACGAAGATAATGAATATGAAATAAGTGAAACAAATACCGAAGAAACTGATGAGAACAACGAAGAAGAAAAACAGCGAATTATCAAAACAAATGAAGAAGATGATGATGAAATAGTTATCAATACTCCAATCGTTGTCGATTCAAACAAAAAAGAGGGAAAAGAAGAATTACCAAAAATAAGAAAAATAAAAAAGAATTCAGCTACATGAGAAATTATTACTGATGAAGAAATCCAGTTAGAACAATGACAAGATAATCCAAATTCTGAAAACGATGAAGATTATCAACCAACTGAAGAAGAATTATTTGAATATGAACCAGAATTCTTTGCAGATGATGAGCTCAGTCAACAATTCATGCATTTAGTTCAAAATGCACGTGAAATATTCAAACTTGAACGTAAAGACTGACAACAAAATCCTTACTTCAAGATTCTATGATCCAAAACTGATGAATCTACCCTCGAATATCTATTCTATCTAATTGAAGAAGAAGATGAACCTATTGATTTATACATTAAAAAAGTCGAGACAATCCAAGAAACATGAGAAGAAAGTGAACATCTAGTGCAATTCTCATATAATGAAGATAAAGAACTAAATATATTCGTAGATGAAGTAATTCTATATGAAAAAATAAATAAATCTGATTCTGATACACCAGAATACAATGATACTAAAGCAATTCTAGAAAAATTCATATTCTTAACAAACAATCATTATGATAAACTAAAAGCTGAAATAGATAAACAACGTGAAGAGAAGCAAAAGAAAAGACAACTACAACAAATTTTTAAAGGGTTTTAATCCAATTTATATTTTAAATATTTACCATTACAACCATGTCTGATTTATGAACAACCAATCCAACAACGGATAATAATGAAAACACAAATCCTATTATTAATCCAGACAATTTTGATACTAATTTATGAACTATTTCTCATGAAGAAAATAGTTCAGACATACCAAACATTTTTTCAAAAAATGAGAACTCAACAGAAAATATTCTAACCTCTGAAGTATCAGAATCTGGACAAGACAACCAAGCCAAAGGTTCTGAAATTGTAGAAACAACTGAGGAAATCAAGCAAAGCTCTCCTATTCAAGAATTTTCTCCAACTAATATACCAGAAGAAAATTTTATGGAACAAGATGAGCTACCTAAAGATTTAACCCCTTCTAAACCAGAAGAAAAAGAAAGCAATGAAATTATCCTATGAAAATTTGATAATGCTATGCTCAACACGATTGAGAATTGAAAAAATTCCTCAACATTAGACAATTCTATATTAGAACATCCAGTTATTCTAGACAACTCTCCAGTTATTCTAGACAATTCTCCAATTATGAAAGCAAATGCAGAAGATCACGAAAAAGCTAAATTGATTCAAAAAGAAAAATTAGCCCAACTCATCAAAATTCATGAGACCAAAGCCAAAAAAGCATGATTCACTAAATGAATTTTTTCTGGAGTTATATTAACTATAGCCATAATAGCCGCATCATTTATTTTAGTAAAAGATCAAATTCTCAATCTACTTGACTATGAAGGTAAAAATAATATTCCACTACCAGCAAGTATTATGGACTTAAATCACGATAATAAAGCTATTGATGATGAAGCTATTGATGATGAAACTATTGATGATGAAACTATTAATGATGAAACTATTGATGATGAAACTATTAATGATGAAACTATTAATGATGAAACTATTAATGATGAAACTATTG
>Ga0247609_10003241_pt1 | contig 16578 bp, 17 predicted proteins | sample 172DNAGHGlowgp2_FD_193487 | JGI IMG/M metagenome (GOLD analysis project Ga0247609, IMG submission 193487) | Sheep rumen microbial communities from Palmerston North, Manawatu-Wanganui, New Zealand - 1728 DNA GHGlow gp2 | ecosystem: Host-associated > Mammals > Digestive system > Stomach > Rumen ...
CATGCCTCGGCAAAGACGCTCCAGATGGGGGACATGACGGGCAAAACGCAGCCGGAAACTGTAACTGTGGTGGATGGGAAGTTTACTGCTACGGGTAGCAGACCCGATCAAACGCTGATGGTACTGCTCGACCGTGATAACCGTATGCAGAGCTTCTTCATCGTGGATGGCTCAGAACTGACTCTCGACATGAACACCGATGAAGTGAAGGGTTCTGAACTGAATGAGCGCTTGTCTGCACTGGTCGGGCAGATGGGGACTGTCACGGAGGAGGAAGCCTTCAGTTCGTTGTTGCGAAAGGCTTTCACGGAGAATAAAGACAATGTGATAGGTGCTTTTGTGTTGTGTCAGCTGATGTACACCATGAGCTATGATGAGCTGAAAGCTACGATGGAGTCGGATGCACAGTGTCTGCAGCATCCGCTTTGCGAACAAGCAAAGCAATATTTGAATGCACTGGAACTGCGAGCGCCTGGCACGATGTTCAAAGACCTAACAGAGAACGACACTACCGGCGTTGCCCACAAGTTGAGTGAATATGTAGGACGCGGACAGTACGTGCTGGTAGACTTCTGGGCTTCATGGTGTGGTCCCTGCATGCAGGAGATGCCCAACGTAAAGAAAAACTACGAGAAGTACAAGGATGCCGGCTTTGAGATCGTGGGACTTTCGTTTGACCGTGCTGCCGAACCCTGGAAACGGGCTATCCGCGAAAAACAGTTAAACTGGATTCACCTGAGCGACTTGAAGTTCTGGCAGACGGTAGCAGCAGAAAAATACGGCATCAGAAGTATTCCTTCCAGTATTCTTGTCGACCCGAAGGGAAAAATAGTTGAAGTAGACCTTCGTGGAGAAAAACTGGGGCGTAAGCTTCAGGAGATTTATGGATTCTGATTATCTTACTCCTCTTCCTCGTCATTATCCCAACTGTCGAAGTCGAAACCTGCGAAGCTTTCTAATGAGGGGATGACAAACGCGTCCATGGCACGGCGGTCTTTCTTTGTGGGGCGGCCTGTGCCACGAGCGCGGTTGACAAAACCACTGATACGATTCATCTCCAGCAATTCATACTGGTCAGCGGTGGTCACGTTCTCATAAATCTCCGGTAACAGTTTTGCACCTACGCGCTGCTCAGTGGTCTTTAGTACCTTAAATGAGTAGGTGACGGGTGGCTTGCGTACGCTCACGGTATCCCCCTCCTTCACTGCCCGTGAGGGTTTCGCCAGCACATTGTTTACCATCACCCTTCCATTCTTGCAGGCATCGGCTGCAATGGAGCGGGTCTTGAAGATGCGTGCGGCCCAAAGCCATTTGTCTAAGCGTGCTTCGTTCATTTCTTACCTAATTTGTTAAACTGGTTCATCGTTATATCGATACCTGCCAATACAAAACTCTTTATGATTTCAACGGCGGTATCGATGCTCGGCTGAAGTGTCCTTAGCTCGTCCTCGATAAATCGGCCTAGCACCCAATGAATCTGTTCGCCTTGCGGATAGTCGTTGCCGATGCCCATGCGCAAACGGGGGAAATTCTGTCCGATAAGTTGCTGAATGTGCCCAAGACCATTGTGTCCACCGTTCGAACCACTTGCCTTCAGACGGAAGGCTCCTAATGGCAAGGCCACGTCATCGCTTACTACAAGGAGGCGACTTTGATCGATATTTTCTTTGTTAAGCCAATAGCGAACAGCATTGCCGCTAAGGTTCATATAAGTGGAGGGTTTTAGCAGGAAGACCTTCTTCCCCTTGAGTGTTGTCTCAGCTACGAAGCCGTATCGCTTATCCTCAAAACAGATATTGGATGCTTTGGCGAAAGCATCCAATACCATGAAACCTGTGTTATGGCGGGTCAGCTCGTATTCAGAGCCGATGTTTCCCAAACCTACTATCAAATATTTATCCATAAACGATTACTCTGCAGTTGCAGCTGCAGCCTTAGAAGCACGGGTCTCCTTGACGGAGCATACAACCACCTGAGCGGGAGTAGCCAGTTCGAGACCTTCAAAGCTCAGCTCGCCTACCTTGATGGCCTTACCCAGACCGAGGCTGGTAACATCGATGTCCAGAATCTCTGGAATGTTCTTGTAGGGAGCGGTGACATCAATTTTGCGGATTGAAAGGTTCAGCTTACCACCTTCACGCACACCCTGTGCCAAGCCATTGAGCTTCACGGGGATACCCACGGTGATAGGCTTCGTCTCGTTGATTTCATAGAAGTCAGCATGAAGTAGTGAATCGGTAGTGGGATGGAACTGTAGTTCCTTAATGATAGCCTTGTGCTCCTGACCGTCAATGTTCAGGTTTACAACAAACACGTGGGGAGTGTAGACTGCCTTACGCAGCTCAGCAAAGGAAACTGAGAATGCCAATGCCTGGGGCAGACCGTTCTCGCCCTTCTTTTCTCCATACAGGTTGCAGGGTACCAAACCCTCTTTGCGCATCAGTTTGCTGGCTTTCTTACCGATGGTCTCACGCTTCTGGCCATTAATTGAAATTTCTCTCATAACGTTGTGTTACTCTAAATTAAGTTTAATAAATAATGTTGTTTTGCTTAATTCACCATCACACGAATTTTTACTATAATCGTAGTGCTTTCGCGAAAAGCGGTGCAAAGGTACGAAATAAATGCGATATTAGTATAATTAATATTGAATTATTTGCAAAAAAATATCTAAATTCTTGTTTAATAGAGGAAAAATAGCTAATTTTGCATCCGATAACAATTGTAATAGAATAAGAATAGAATGATTAATAGGGAAATCATACGAATCAAGATTGTTCAGTTAACCTATGCGTACTATCAAAACGGTAACAAGAACATTGATACGGCAGAAAAAGAACTCTTCTTCAGTTTGTCGAAAGCTTATGACTTATACAACTTCCTTTTGGCGCTCATTGTGGCTGTTGTCAATGAGGCACGTCGCCGTTTGGAGATAGAAAAGGGAAAGGCTTTACGAGAAGGCTTACCTGAACCTTCGCCAAAGTTTACGCTCAATAGATTTGCTATCCAGTTGGAAGGCAACAAGCAGTTGTCAGAGTTTCTTGGCACGCAGAAACGTACTTGGGCAGACGAACCTGAGTTCGTGGGAAAACTTTTTGAGCAGATACAGCAGAGTCAAATCTATAAAGAATACATGGACAGCAAGGAAGACAGTTATGCTGCCGACCGTGAGTTGTGGCGTAAGCTCTATCGTACGTTGATTCAGGAGAATGTAAGCCTTGATGCGCTTTTGGAAGAGCAGAGCCTCTATTGGAATGATGACAAGGAAGTGGTGGACACTTTTGTGCTCAAGACTATAAAGCGATTTGACGAAAAAAACGGTGTGAAGCAGGAATTGCTGCCAGAATATGATAGCGAAGAAGAGCGTGATTATGCTCGTAAGCTGTTCCGGGCCACCATCATGAATGATGATGAGTATCAGCGTTTCATGAGTGAGGCATCTCGCAATTGGGATTTCTCGCGTTTGGCTTACATGGATGTCATCATCATGCAGATTGCTATTGCGGAGATGCTTACATTTCCCAGTATACCCCTCACAGTGACCATCAATGAGTATGTAGAGCTGGCCAAATATTACTCCACTCCGCGTAGTGGTGCTTATATCAACGGCATGCTTGATGCCATTGCACGTCATTTGGTCAAGTCCGGAAGACTGCTGAAACATTTGGAGGGGAAAAAGGGTGAGGAATAGTTGTTGCCCTAAATAACAAACAGATTTTAAACAATATCAAATTCCAAACTTTCAACAAAATGACAGAATTGATTCTTGCAGCCCAGGCACCCGCAGGAGGCGGTGGCATGACGAGCTTTATGGTGATGATGGTTGTTATTTTCGCCATCATGTACTTTTTCATGATTAGACCTCAGCAGAAACGTCAAAAGGAAATACAGAAGTTCCAGAATGAACTGAAAGAGGGAACTCCCGTTGTAACGGGAGGTGGTATCTATGGCACGGTGAAGAGCGTCGATTTGGCCAAAGGCACAGTGGACGTCAAGATTGCACGCGACGTGGTGATAACGGTCGATAAAGGCTATGTGTTCAAAGACATGGCAAGTGGACCTATTCAGCGATAATCAAAATATTTCAATCCTAAATTGGCTAATTTGAGTGCATTTGAAATCTTCCATAAGGTCAGTAATTTCCTGTTCAGTCGAGCTAACAGGGAATTCCTGATTTTTTTGTTCTTCTTTTTTGTGGCGGGAATCTTTTGGTTGATGATGGCCCTCAATGAAACTTATGAGAAGGATGTGAGGATTCCTGTGTTCTATACTGATATAGACAAGAATGCCGTGCTTACATCGTCGGATGTTGACACTATAGTCTATACTGTCCGCGATAAGGGTTACATGCTGGCAACCTATCTTTACGGAGAAACCCTGCATCCCATAGGTGTCGATTTTAGGAAATATGCCCGCAATGGGAGAGGGGTGGTGTCTACTTCTGAATTGTTGAAAATGGTCTCCGGACGGTTCAAGGCATCCTCGAAAATTGTCAGTGTGAAGCCCGAGGGGCTGGTGTTCTACTACAATAAGGGCGAAAAGAAGAAGGTTCCTGTAAAATGGCGTGGCACAGTTACGCCAGATGCTCTTTATTTTATTGCCAATGTGGTTTATGAACCGGATAGCATAACGGTTTTAGCTTCTGGAAGCAAGCTTGACAGTTTGAATGTTGTTTACACAGAACCGCTTCATCAGACCAACTTCCGGGATACACTGACGGTGAATAGCCGGTTGCAAAAGCTTTCTGGAGTCAAGATGGTACCTGATAATGTTAAGGTTCGTTTTATGACCGATATCCTGACAGAAGTGAGCATTGATGATATTCCAGTAGTTGGCATCAATATGCCGGAAGGTATGGTGCTGCGCACATTTCCTGCTAAGGTGAGTGTCAGGTTCGTGGCTGGTGCGAAAACCTATAGCGCTCTTTCTGCCTCAGATTTCGTGGTCGTTGCCGACTACAAGGAGTTTGGCAGTAATCCTTCGCCTCAGTGTAACATCTACTTGCAGAAGGTTCCTAACGGAATTTCGAAGGCAAAGCTTGAAGTTGCACGTGTTGATTACCTGATAGAAGAACAGAATAGATGAAAATAGGCATAACAGGAGGCATAGGTAGCGGTAAGAGTTTTGTTTGCCAGTTGCTGGGCAGTCGAGGCATTAAGGTCTACGATTGCGATGCAGCTGCAAAGAGACTGATGAACTCATCTTCAGTACTGAAGCAGCAGTTGACAAAACTTATCGGGCCAGATACATATCTTGATGGTGTGCTGAACAAAGCAGTTGTAGCTAGTTTTCTTTTGTCTTCAGAGACTAACGCCCATGCTGTTGATGCTATTGTACATCCTGCCGTTGCTGAAGACTTCAAGCGGTCTGGTTGCCAATGGATGGAATGTGCTATTCTCTACGAATCGGGTTTCGACCGATTGGTTGATATCGTGATAGTTGTTACCGCTTCGGAAGAAGTGCGTATCCGTCGCATTATGGAGCGCGATGGTATCAGCGGGGAGAAAGCCTTGGAGTGGATAAACCGCCAGTGGCCGCAGGACGAAGTGGCAAGCAGGGCTAATTACGCAATAATTAATGACGGCGAGCAAGAGCTTGCCCCACAATTAGATAGCATATTACAATTAATTTCAAAAAAAGAGAAATGCAACAGACAATCTTAGCAATCTCAGGCCGTCCTGGCCTTTACAAACTTATCTCACGTGGCAAGAGCAACCTTATAGTGGAAGCTCTCGATGCCACGCATCGTCGTGGTCCTGCCTTTGCCAGTGACCGTATTACTTCATTGGCAGATATTGCCATGTACACCATTGAAGAGGATGTACCCCTGATGAATGTGTTGGAAAGCATGAAGGCTCTTGAAGAAGGCAAGAAAGCCAGCATAGACTTCAAAAAAGCCAGTGGTGATGAGCTGCGCGACTATTTTGCTAGGGTTTTGCCAGACTTTGACCGAGAACGTGTTCACAATAGTGACATAAAGAAGCTCATCCAGTGGTACAATATTCTCGTTGAGAATGGTATTACCGACTTTAAAGAGGAAATGAGTCCTACCGAAGGCGATAATATCGATGACCGAATAGAAGAAGAGTCATCTGCTAAAGAATGACTTTCTTGCCGTTTATGATATAGACGTTTTTTCGTACAGACATCTGCTGGGCGTTTATTTTACGCCCAAGCAGATTGTAAGTACGATTATTTTTTATGTCATTTCTCCCTAGGTCCTGTTGTTGCTGAACGTTATGTTCAATGCTCGTTGTAGGATCATTGTAGCTGACGTTGACAAGGGTGGCAGAGCGGAGGCTTGATGTAAGGTGGATATTGAAGACGAAACGAGCCGTTGCTTCATGTCCACTTTCGTCTTTATAGTGTAGTGCCTGAATAATAGTATATTCAGCACCGTCCTTTCCCTTTCCAGGATAAGGACCGATATTGAAGGTCAGTGTGTTGGGGTTAAACTCACTGTAGACGTAGCCGGCACCGTAGTCGCAGACAGTTCCCTGAGCATTGAACCAGTGGCCGTAGCCGTTAGCAGTGGAAGAGCGTTTCACTATGGCAGAGGTCTTCGGATTGCAAGGGTAGAACATGATTTTTCCAGCCGTTGGACCTGTGCTGCTGTAGTCCTGCATTCGTGAGGCGATGTCAGACGGATGCAGTTGGAAAGCAGTGCTGAGAGTGGCTGCTGCCTGACCAGATACGATTACACTGTTGCCTGTATAGTTGCCGCCCGTTGTGGCAGGGAAGAAGACATCATAGGTGAAGGTGGCATCGCCGATAGCCCGGTTGTCGAGTGTGGGTTCCACGTAGATAGTGGCTTTCTGAGAAAGATCTGTACCCTCTAACTGGAACCGGTAGGGCCAGTGTTCTGCGTTGGTGATGTTTTCAAGCCATTTGTGCTGTACATAGGTTTTGGGTGCAGGCGAGACGATAAGCCATAGACGGCTGACACCGTTTGGAACCGTCATCTTCACGTCCTCGGTCTTGTCGTCAGTGCCTGTGCAATAGACTGAATCTGTATTGAAATACTGGCGGGTGTTGTCTTCCATCAAGGCCACGTAGCCAAGGCGGAACCCCCTTTGTGTACGATTGGTGTTAGATACATAGGTGGTGCGATTCACCTTTCCCCATGCCGTTTCTCCGTTCATCATCTCAGCAGGATCGCCGTCGGCCAGTTTCGAAGCCGATTTTAAAGCAGTGAAATGAGTGGTAATCTCCGTGCCGGCTGCAGGCACTTGAAGAGGAATCACGTTGAAACCTGTTGACTGAGGTGTTGATGCAAGGGCCACTTGATAGGTTTTATCGCCTGTCATGACGCAGCGGTAGGTGAAGTCACCGATATATGGCTCGCGATATGGCTTGCATACTTCGAAGTCCCAGGTAGCGCAGCGGGCCGCATAGTCGTAGTAGAGTCGGAACAGGTCTGTAGCTGTGAGGTTCTTTAGTTTCATCAGTGCCTGGTTGAAGTCGGTCGCATTGCGGTCGGTCTGTCCGTTCATAGGTTGTCTCCAAACTTTGCCCACTATCTGAATGTCATCATAATGCTGGCAGAGGTAGTAGTGGAACCAGTAGCTCTGATAGCGGTGCCACTCATGGCTGAAGGCATAGTTATGCGAGTTGCGGAACACGTTGATGCTCTGTGAATACATCTGTTCAGGATAGGACTGTGCAGCCTGCCATTGCGCCGTCTGCTCCCAGATGGCCTGTCCGTTGCCGCAAGCTAAGTGGAAGCCTGTGTTGATACTTGGAGAACTTGCGTGATTGTTGTGCGATGCGTCAGCATAGCACATGTAATGGAATGAGTGTCCCACTTCATGCGCCACCGAATGTCCCACTGGCTTGCAGGCCGACGGTCCCAGCCACAGTGCAGACACCTCAAAGTCGTAGCCGCCGCCGTAGCAGACCCAGTCAGTGGTATGGTTGAGCAGCACCATTACCTTATATTTACGCAGATTGGTAGTGGCGGGGTCTACAAAGCCCAGCTTGTTGATTTCAAGGTCGTAGAATGCTTCACATTTTTTTAGCAGGTCCTGTTCGTCTACTTGATAGAGTGATGGTGATTTTGAGGGTAGGGTGGCCCCATAGCCCTTGTCCCAAAACACGATGACGTTGTCGGACTCCACGCTGCGCGACTTTGACCAAGTGTACTTGTTTTCTGGGTCGTTATCTGCGTAGAGTAGTGAGTCTGCTTTCCATGGGTGCTTCCATTCATCAGGGATGTAGATTGCCTTCTGTGCGTTGGCCATGTTAATTGGCAGAAGGCTGAAAAACAGGCATAATCCTGTAAGGCAGATCCATTTGCTGGTACTTTTGGTTTTGTAGTTGTTCTTCATCAGGTTATAGTTGGATTGAGAATGTGTTGAATTTCTATGCAAAAGTACGAAATAATGATGAATTATTGTCCTGTTTATGAAAGATTAACATTGGCAAACAGAAAAAAATGCGAGATATGGGGTCTGTACAAGCCGCCGCGACTATTCTCGTACCTCGGAACCTCGTATCTCGCACCTCGAATCTATGGGTGTTTTTCTGGCAATATGCTGTTTTGTTAGAAACGTCCGCCGAAACCGCCTCCACCGAAGCCTCCACGGCCTCCACGGTTGCCGCCTCCGTTACCTCCGCGGTTGCCGCGCTGACCACCAGGCGTGTTACCGCCGGGACCCATGCGCATGCCTTGTCGCATCTCCTTCGTACCGAAGAGGTTCAGCCGGTATGTGGCGCGAAGCATGATGTAGCTGTTGATGGAGTTGTACTCGTTATCGGTGCGCGACATAGCACTGATGGCACGCGAGAAGTTCGACTGCTGATGCAGGATATCGTAGAATTCCAGTCTTACGGAGAGAGGTTTACCAGTGAGGAAACTCTGTGATATCTGTGCGTTCCAAATCAGCTCGTTGGTGTTGGCTGCTGCATCGCTGTACCCCCGGCGTGATGACATGTTGAGGCTCGTTGTGAACTGCATGCCCCAGGGAGCTTGTAACGTGGTGTTGAAACCGTAACTGAATGCCCATGTGTTCAGGTTCGAGTTCTCCTGCAGGGCGTTGTAGTTGTTGTTATACTGTATGCGTCCGTTCAGTTCGAACTCCAGCCAGTCGTTGCGGTAGCTGGCACCCAGACGCTCGCTGATGGTTGTCGATTTGGTGGTCATCTTGCTGATGTTGCCGTCGTGCAGGATGTCGATGTAGCCCACGCGGTTGTCGTAGCTCGCCTCTGTCCAAGTGTTCACGTTGAAGTAGCCGGCAGTGTCGATAGCAGTGTTGTAGGTGAAGTTACCGCCGATGTTCCAGTTGCCGTTGATGTTTTCGGGTTTCGACTCTCTGCCGCCCGTCTCAGAGTTATATTTCACCATCTGAGACACGGAGTTCTGGGTGGTGGAGAAACGCAGGCTGGCAAACACAAACTGCTGTCGTCTCTCGAAGAAGTCGTTGTACCGCCAGTTGAAGCTCTGTGTGAACGACGGCTTCAGGTCGGGATTACCCTTGGTCACGTTGAGAGGGTCGCTGTCGTCGGTAATGGGCAGCAGGTCGCTCATCGAAGGTTGGCTAGTAGAACCGCGATATTCGAATCGCATGTTGCCACGGTCGGAGAGTTTCCAGCGGAAGTTGGCCGTCGGACTCCAGTTGATGACGTTGCGCGTGGTGACGGTGTCCATGGTCAGGTAGCGATAGGTGAATTCCGATGACTGCGGTATCACCTGTACGCCCACATTGAAGTTATAGCTGGGTCGTATGACGCGCAGCATGATTTCACCCGTTTGAATATAGTTCTTGTATTGGGAGAAACGGCTTTGGTCCTGATCATAGAACTCGGTATAGCTGCGCGTACCCAGTGCGTCGAACACGCTACTCCATTGCCGATAGTCCGGCCAGACATCGTCCATGCCTATGCGACGAGTGGGGTCGTTAGCGTTCCAGAAATTGTATGTCGAGCGGTCGTTCTTTGTATAGCGATACTGGAAGTTATAGCTGAACTGCAGGAACATGGCGTTGAAGATAGGCTCGCTATAAGTCACGCGGACATTATAGTCGTAGTTCTTCGAAGGCGTCACATAGTAGTAGTTGCGATAGTAGCTGGAGTCGCCTGTGGCAAGTTGATAGAGATTGACAAGGCTTTTGGAGAACGACTCCGAAGCCCCCTCGCTGTAGTTGCCGCCCAACTGTAGGGTGACGTTACGTCCCCGCCCGCCTATTTTTCGGTTCAGTTGCAGTGTGCCGCTGAAGCGCTTCGAGTCGCTGTAGCTAAGCCCGCCGTTCGTACGGTCGTTCACTACTAGCGTGTCGCTGATGCCTAGCATACGTGCTACCATATAGCTGATGTCATCGGTCGACGATACGTAGTCGTAGGGATCGGCACTGAATGTGGCCGACTTGCTGTCCGATGTCGCGTCGTTGGTTCCATAGCTCCAGTTGGGGCGGAAGCTCAGGTTCCATAGTGTGTCGGGAGTCCACTCCAGTCGCATCTGTGCGTTCCATGAGTTCGAGCGGGAGTAGTTCTGGTTGGTCGAGTTGGAGAACGACCCGGTGCGGGCCACGAAGTTCTCTGTTGACCGGCGGCTCCAGACATCGCCGTCACCGTGGTTCCAGCGCATGCTGCCGTCCCATTTTAATAGTTTCTCCTTTTCATAGTTGAAGTTGAGCGAACCCATCTTCGAGGACTGCAGACCGTTGCGTCCACCGCCTCCGAAACGTCCGCCTCCGCCACCGCCGCCGAAGCCCATGTCGTTGACGTTGTTGGCATTGCCCATCGCCATGATGCGCCATTCGTCTTTCATCACTGCACCGAAGGCACGTCCGCTATAGCGGCTTTTGGTGCCTATGCCGGCATCGATATTTGCAAACATACCAAGGTTCATGCCGCGCTTCAGACCAAAGTCGAGCACCATCTGCTCATTGCCGTCGTCGATACCGGTGATACGGCTAAGGTCGCTTTTCTCATCGTAGGTCTTGATGCGGTCTACGATTGATGTGGGCAGGTTCTTGATGGCCGTCTTTGTGTCGCCCGTCATGAATTCCTTTCCATCCACTTTAATTTTCTGTACGGTCTTGCCGTTGATCTTGATGGTGCCGTCGTCATCCACCTCTGCGCCGGGCAGTTTCTTTACCAGTTCCTCCACCACAGACCCTTCTGGCGTTCGATAGGCACCGGCGTTATAGATGAGGGTGTCGTCCTTGGTGGTCACCTTGGCCAGGTTCTTCACCACCTGGGCTCCCTTCAGCATGATAGCGTCGGGGCTGATGGTAATAGTGCCGAGTACTTGGGGCTTTCCAGCCACGGTCACGTTGCGATAGAATGTTTTGTAGCCTACATAGGTGATGCGCACAATGAACTGTCCGTCGTTGGGTGCCGTCACTGAGAATTGGCCGTTCGCGTTGGTCACGGCATTACTGCATAGGGTGCTGTCTTGTTTAAGAAGGGCTACTGTGGCCTGTATTACGGCCTCTTTCTGATCACTGTCTATTACCTTGCCTGTGATAGTGCGCTGGGCTTGCGCGGTAATGGTCGTTGTAAGAATGACGGCCATCATTAGTAGAATTCGCTTCATGCTGAATACATTATTTATTATCTCTAATACACTTATATTTGCTTTGACGAATTCTTTTCCTAACGGTTTAATCCTAATGAAAGAATAAAGGAATTTCTGTTGTTTTGTACGAAAAAATCAGATTTCGTCGTAGGCGGGTATAGCCTTCAGAAAGGTGTATCGTTGTGTTTCGTAGTCCATTCGGCAGCAGTAGTGCTGACATCCGTTCGACACGATGAGGTAGTCTACGCGGAGTAGCATGTTGTAGACCGATATCTGGTCAAACACACGCTGGGTAATCTCCACGTCAGGGGCCTTATACTCCACAATCATTTGCGGTTGCAGTTTCCTGTTATATAATAAGGTGTCACAACGCAACCGCTTTTCACCGATGCGCAGTTCGACCTCATTAGCCAATAGTCCTTTGGGGTACCCTTTGTGTTCGATGAGATAGTGTACGAAGTGCTGGCGCACCCATTCTTCCGGGGTGAGCGCTACATAGCGTTTGCGCAGCACGTCGAACACCATCTTTCGGTCGGCTTTATTCTGTAGCCGTATGTCGAAAGCAGGAAGATTCATTTCCGTTGATGTCAGAAGATGACAATCATCTCCCTCTTTGCCAGACTTGTCTGCTGCGGTGTACCTTGTATGGTTACGCGGGCTGCAGGGTCTTCGCTCTCGCTGCCGTTGTCGCAGGCCCAGCTCTTTTTGCAGGTAGCCTTGAAATAGCCTCCGCTCAGGATAATGCCCGTATCGCTCTTCACGGCCTTGGGCTTGCCTATTTCGTTGCCGCCCTCGGTGACCACGGTCAGCGTGCCGCCGCTTACCTCAATGTTTTCCGAGCAGTTGATGCCCTTGCCGCCGTCGCCTGTGCTGGTGATAGTCAGTGTTCCTGCCTTCATGGTGAACAGACTGTCGCTCTTGATGCCGGCACAGGAGGTGGTGTCCTTCACGCCGTCGACCGTTTCAATGAGGCAGTCGCCGGAAGTCTTGATAGTGATGGTGCCGCCGGCTATCGTAGTGCGGGCATCGTTCTTTAGACCGCGTGCGCCGTCGGCCTTCACGTTGATGGAGAGCGTGCCGCCGTTGAAGGTGAATCCATCGTTGGTCTTCACTCCGTTGGAGCCAGTGTCGGACACCGTCACGTTGATGGTGCCGTCTTCCACCACGATATAGTCATCGCTTGCTATGCCGTTCTTGGCGTTGCCGTTCACGTTCAGGGTGCCTGCCCCCAGGAAATAAATCTGCCCTTCGCTGAAGAGTGTGCCTTTCTGGTCGATGGCCACGCCGCTGGCGTCTGTTGGAGCATTGGCGTAGGTGGAACCGTCGGTCAGCGTATTGGTGGTGCCGTCGGCGAGGGTCAGGTAGAGCGACTTGCCGCACTGGTTATTGATGGCGGGTCCGTCGGCATTGGTCAGGTCCACCCCGTTGAGCACAATGCCATATTTCTTGCTGCTATACACCATGAGTGACCCGTCTGTAGCCGTGCCGCTGAGCGTTAGCTCCAGGTATTTCTCTGTGGTGGAAGTGATGGTCACGTCGGCATTCGTCTTTGCCACCGTTACAGAGTCTATGTCGCCTGTTAGGGTTGCCGTAGTGCCGCTATATGCGATACTGATGTATAGCGTGTCGGAGACAACGGTCGGCGTGGAGACAGCGGTCGTGTCTTCTGTATTGTTCGAAGTGTTGTCACTCTCGTTGTTGCCGTACTTCTCAGTGAAGTAGTCCATATTGTACTCGTCATCCTTCGAGCAGCCTGTGAAAGCCGCTGCAACGAGCAGGAGCAAATAAATTTTTTTCATTGTGTGATTCTTTTAGAATTTATATTTATAGCTAAGTCCTATCAGATGGCTGTTGCCCTCGTTGTCATCATCGTCGCTATTCACGTTCTGGTAGCGATAGGTGAGCGAGAACACGTGTTGTTTCTTAATCTTGTAGTCCACGCCTGCCTGATAGCGCATCTTCTGAATGCCGTTCTTGTCGACAAACATCTCCATGTTGGCAAAGGGATCTACCTTGCAGTGGGCGATGTCGTAACCGATGCTCAGACGTGTACGCGACACGTTCTTTCCTTTTCCCTTGATAGGCTCCAGTGTATAGCCTGAGAGGTAGTCATCCTCGTCGTAGGTGAACTTATACTTCTTGTCGGCCTTCTCGGGGCGGTAAGTGTACTGCCAGCGTTCGCGCAGGGAGAACGAGAAGCGGTTCCAGTCTATGCTGCCTTGCAGCCCCAAGTGGAATCGGTGGCGTGTACCCCAGTAACAGGGAGTCCATTTCTTAGGATCGTTATCGTTGTTGAAGGACAGTTCCTCTTTATTGTTGTCGTAGATGAAGATGTATCCTGCCGAAAGCTTTAGACCCTTCACTATTTTATACTCTGCACTCAGACCGGCACTCCAGCGGTCGGACGTGCGGGTGTTGTTGCGAGTGCGAAACTCTGCCTCGGCTCCTACGCTCCATTTGCTTGAAAGTTTCTTCTCGGCTCCCAATTCATAGAACATGCCGAAATCATCGTTCTGTGCCAGTGCATGGCCCGCCATCAGCTGGCAGCAGACGAGAGCCAGAATAATTCTCAGATTTCTCTCCATTGTGATTTTCTTACGGTAAATTGGTTGTTCACTTCGTTAGTTCCATCGCTGTCGTAGGTCACGCGCAGCACTACCGAATCTCTTAGGAAATCGATGCCGCCCACGTCGACCTTTGTGATTTTCAGTCCTGTGCGTGCTTCCAGATCAGCCACCAACTCGTCATGTTTCTCTGGCTTTATCAGTTCCACGCGGTCATATTGTATGAGCTTGGTGCTGTGAGTCTTCAGCGTGAGCTCGCATATCCAGATGGCTGTTATTGTAATCACGTCAACGATGATAAGGTCACCGTAGTCTTCGGCCATGGCATGTACCACACTGAGGCAGATGATTACGAAAAGATAGGTCATCTCCCTCACAGGCATGGCATCGGTGCGATAGCGCATGATGGAGAAGATGCCGAAGAGTCCGAGGCCCACGCCCATGGTGGCCTTGCCGCGCTCCATGCCCATCATGAAGTAGACAAGGAAGAAGATGGCCACGGTCATGAGCATGAACGTGAAGGAGAAGTCACGTCGGTGGCTTTTTCTGTAGTAGAGCAGGCTAATGATGCTCCAGTTGACGATGATGCAGATGAAAAATCGCACCAGCGTACCTCCGAATTCTGTCGAAAAGATTGTTTCCATTGTTAAGTTTTATTATTTTTGTTTGTATCAAGTTCTCACTACTCACCTCTCACTTATCAGTATCTTCTCCACGTCGCGCAGTTTCGGTTTGAATCGGTTTACTAAGAGCTTTTTGTTGGTCATGGCTGCCCCCATGCAGTATTTGCTGAATCCGTGGGGGTGTATGCGCAGTTGGCGTAGCATTTGGAGCACGGGCGAGTAGACCAGTCCGTCGCGTTTCAGCTCGATAATCACGAGGTCGCCCATCTGCTTGCTACAGTGGGTTACCACGTTGTTGAACTGTAGGTCGGTGTCAATTGTCAACCGTTCGGTCTTTGCGCGGTTGACCAGTGTGATGCGGTGAAAGTAGTTGTGCATGTGGGGTATCAGGTCGTTGGCATCGAAGCGGAGGGTTTTGGCCAGGAACTCCCTTTTCTCCGGGTCGTTCAGGTTCATGTCCTTCACCTCTATGCGTTTTTTCTTGGTGCGTCCGTGGTTGTTCTTTGTCTTCACCTCCATGAATTGCAGGTGTGAGCTCACGTAGGTGCGGAAGCGTATCTTCTGGCGGTTGGTATGTCCGCACTGGTGTTCCTGATACATGCCGTACGTATGTGTATCTAAATAGGTTGTGTCGTAGAGCATGTTACGCTCGCCGTCTATCTCTTGTGCATAGTAGTCGTCGTGGGCCATCTCCAATAGGCGATAGAGTTGGGGCAGGGTGGTGACGAATTTCGTGTCGGTACGGTTCATCAGTTTCACGCTGCTCATTTCTGCCAGGGTAATAGGTGCGAAAGTTTCTATGATTTCAAGCATGTCTTAGAATTTTGCTACAAAAATACTACATTAATCACGTCTGCCCAAATATTTTCAGTCAATTGCTCTTTTTTTTCAATTAATTCACAAAAAAGAAAATCACCCAATCTTATGAACATTGAGTGATTTTCTTGGCGTAGGGACGATCGGATTCGAACCGATGACCTCTTCAATGTGACTGAAGCGCTCTAAACCAGCTGAGCTACGCCCCTGTTGCATTTCCGATAGCTTGCTCGTGAACCCGTTGGGATTCAAACCCAAGACCTTCAGAACCGGAATCTGACGCTCTATTCAGCTAAGCTACGGGTCCTAATTGCGGCTGCAAAGGTACGCATATTTTTTGAATGCTCCAAATTTTTTTACATTTTTTAATTGTACGGCTCTGCTCTGATATTTAGTGCCATACCAGCATATCATATTTTATCCCTTTCTCCTCACAGAACTGCCGGATGTAGAAATTTGCTGATGATCCTTTCTCTCCGAAACGCTCATACATAGCCTTAACTAGATCTTTCCCGTTATGTGTACCAGTCCTGAGCATCATCTTCTTGGTATTCTCTTCGTCCCAGATATAGTTCGTTTCAACCTCGCCCGTCTGTTACGCTCATACTCCATATCACTGCCCCCTGTGGGCAAGCGTCACAAGACGGGTGTACCCTATCAGGTGAAACTGCTGGCAGTGCCTTTGCAGATTATCGAGCGTTACCGTGACTATCCGAAGGAGAATCCGAAATCTGTCTTTGGTGAGGTGAACTACTGGAGCGTATGCAAGAAGTTGAAGCCAGTAATGAAAGAATGCGTCATTGACAAGCCAATTTCCGCACACTGCGCTCGCCATGGATTTGCCACCATGGCATTAACCAATGGCATGCCCATAGAGAGCGTAAGCCGAGTATTGGGGCACACCAACATCGTCACGACCCAGATATATGCCCGCATCACCACGCAGAAGTTAGATAACGACCTGACCATGTTAGGTAACAAGTTAAACCAGTCATTCAGTAACATCAAAAGAGCATAGACGCATGGAAGAGAGAAACATCATTAAATGGAGTGAGTA
>Ga0247609_10003242_pt1 | contig 16577 bp, 18 predicted proteins | sample 172DNAGHGlowgp2_FD_193487 | JGI IMG/M metagenome (GOLD analysis project Ga0247609, IMG submission 193487) | Sheep rumen microbial communities from Palmerston North, Manawatu-Wanganui, New Zealand - 1728 DNA GHGlow gp2 | ecosystem: Host-associated > Mammals > Digestive system > Stomach > Rumen ...
TACAAGAGGCCATACAGCACTTGGTGGACTTCCGTACGCAGGAGGGTGCCGCCCTGGAAAAGAAGTTCGGCGAGAAGATTGACAACATCGAGCAGCTGCTGGCATCGATAGAACCCTACGAGAAGTCGCGTGTGGAGAAGATCCGTCAGCGTATCATCGATGGTCTGAAGCAGATTCCTGGCGCCGAATATGACAAGAACCGCCTGGAGCAGGAGCTGATATATTATATTGAGAAGCTGGACATCAGCGAGGAGAAGCAGCGTCTGACCAACCATCTGAAGTACTTCCGTGAAACGATGGCTGATGCCGCCGGACAGGGCAAGAAACTGGGGTTCATCGCCCAGGAGATGGGTCGCGAAATCAACACCACCGGCTCAAAGTCTAACCAGGCCGAGATGCAGAACATCGTGGTGAAGATGAAGGATGAACTGGAACAAATCAAGGAACAAGTCTTGAACGCGCTCTAGGTAACCTCCCCCGACCCCTCCCAAGGAGGGGAGTCGGCTGGCGCACAGAAACCTACTTGGAAAGACAATAATGGGGAAATTTAAGTATGAGACTACCGATGGGAGCATATACAATTTGCTTCTTAAGAATGCAAAGAATAATCGTAGGTATATGACTCCTGCAGAATCCGCATTATGGGAAGGTCTCAGAAATAAAAATCTTGGAGTAAAGTTTCGTCGGCAACATCCTGTCAATGCTTATATACCTGATTTTGTCTGTTTGGAGAAACTTCTTGTAGTAGAGGTAGATGGAGGGTATCACTTTGTTGGTAACCAACAAGTATCTGATGAGGAACGTACCCGTTACTTAGAACAAAATGGTTTTGAAGTCATCCGTTTTACAAACGAAGAAGTACTAGGAGATATTGACGGAGTACTTGAGAAGATAAAAGGAACACTAAATAAAAGTAAGAATGATGAATACTAAAGATATGAATCCGCAAGGCACTCCCCTCCTTGGGAGGGGACGGGGGAGGTTAATTATATTCTCAGCACCAAGCGGTAGCGGAAAGAGCACCATAGTACAGTGGCTGATGAAGGAACATCCGGAGTTGAAACTATACTTTAGCATTTCTTGTACCTCGCGAGCCCCTCGTGGTACAGAACAGAATGGGGTAGAGTACTTCTTCTTGACACCAGAAGAATTCCGTACTAAGATACAGAACGATGAGTTTTTGGAGTACGAAGAGGTCTATCAAGACCGTTTCTACGGCACATTAAAGGCGCAGGTGGAACGCCAGCGTGAGGCTGGACAGAATGTAGTCTTCGATGTAGATGTAAAAGGTGGCATCAACATCAAGAAGTATTATGGTGACGAGGCGCTAAGCCTGTTTATCCAACCTCCTTCAGTGGAAGAGCTGCGTTGCAGACTTGTAGGTCGTGCTACGGATACCCCTGAGGCTATCGAACAGCGTCTGGCTAAGGCGGAGTACGAGATGACTTTTGCTCCGCAGTTTGACTCCATAGTGATTAACGATAATCTGGAAGAAGCAAAAGAACAGACATTAGAACTGATCTCTTCATTCTTAAACCAATGAATCTTTCTCCTCATCAGTCCACTAAGTGCTCTTCCTCTTTGGAGAGGTCGGGAGAGCAGTCTCCCCTCCTTGGGAGGGGACGGGGGAGGTCAATAGGAATCTTTGGCGGTTCGTTCAACCCCATACACATAGGACATGTGGCGCTGGCGAAGGCAGCACGGGAGGCATGTGGGCTGGACGAGGTGTGGCTGATGGTATCGCCACAGAATCCGCTGAAGAGGAATATGACGCTGCTGGACGACCAGCTGCGGCTGGAGATGGCAGAGAAGGCGTTGGAGGGTGTCGAGGGCGTGAAGGCCTCGGACTACGAGATGCACCTTCCCAAGCCCAGCTATACGTGGCATACGCTGCAGGCATTGGAAAAGGATTATCCAGACTGCCGCTTTACGCTGCTGATTGGTGGCGACAACTGGGCTCATTTCCAGCGGTGGTATCACTGGGAGGACATCCAGCGCATGTGCGACATCGCCGTTTATCCGCGTGAGGGCTATGCAGGGACTTTCGACGCTCCGCTAGTCAACGTTTCGAGCACGGAGATACGAGAGAAGGTAAAGCTGGGACAAAGTATTCAGGGACTGGTGCCTGACAGCATTGTCGAAGACGTAATGAGGCTGTATGGCCCCAAGGGTAGTCTGTTATTAGTACCTTCGGGTGGTCTGGCCAATAGAATGAGAGCTATAGCATCAGCCCACCAACTTTGCATGTCGACAGAGAGCCGTTTGCAGGTGGTGTGGTTTCAGGGTTGGGGCATGCATGCTGCATTTAGCGATTTGTTTGAAGCAATGGATGCTACGAAGATGGAACTGCGTGAGGCAACGCTGTGGGATTATGTGATTAATGATCGTCCTCGTCGCCATAATCTCTGGATGCCATGGTTGCCACAGAAGCTGTACTATGGTGGCGACGTTAAGAACGAATTGGAGATAGCTGCTCTGCGCGATGCAGGTTTTGACTTCGAGATATGGCTGCGTGGTCACAAGCGATATATGAGTTGCTACGATGAGTTTGGCATGGTGCCGGATACATGTTATGCCGAGTTGTTCCACCCAAACCGTCAGGTGATGGAAATTGTTACGAAGAACGAATCGCAATTCAGTGCATACACCATTGGTATGCACATTCGTCGTACAGATAATATTGACTCCATTCGTCGTAGTCCCTTGGAATTGTTTGTTGAGGCAGGTCAGCGTGAACTAGCAGTATGTGACGACTTGACGATATTCCTTGCGACAGACAGCGAGGATGTGAAAAACGAGATGCGCAGCGTATTTGGTAACCGAGTGGTCACTTCTGAACATGAGGCTACACGAGACAGTATAACGGGATTGCGCGAAGGTTTGGCTGACATGTGGACCTTGTCGCGAACACAAAGAATCTATGGTTCGGCAGGTAGCAGCTTTTCGGTGATGGCATCGAGAGTGGGAGGAAACGAGTTGCAGATATTAGAAAGGTAAAGACGTATGAAAATTTCCGTGTTAGTACCCATTTACGGTGTGGCAGACTATATCGAGGAATGTCTGGTGTCATTGTTTGAACAGAGCTACCAGAACCTGGAATACATCTTTGTCGACGACTGCTCTCCTGATAACAGTCTGCAAATATTGGAACGCGTGACTGCCCGCTATCCAGAACGCCAGCAGCAGGTGAATGTCATTCATCACGAACACAATAGGGGGTTGGGTGCGGCACGTGCAACAGCGCTTGCAGCAGCAACAGGTGACTTCGTAATGGTAGCCGATAGCGATGATGTGTTGCCGACAGATGCCATCAGTATTTTGTGTAAACGTCAGCAAGAGACTGGGGCCGACATTGTTGATGGAGCCTTTTGCCAGTTGCGCAAGAAGGAGTTGTCTGTTCCACAGTTGCCTTATCATGGAAGTAAGGAGCAGATGTTACAATTGCTGTTGTTGCAAAATACGGTGTTCCATCAGCTTTGGGGACGCTTGGTGCGTCGCAATATCTATACCGACAATGGCATCAACTCCATAGAAGGTGTCAATATGGCTGAGGACTATGCTGTCACTCCACGGCTGTTGTACTGTGGCTCACGAGCTTACACCGACGAGGTGGTCTATTACTACCGTGTCAACGAGCAGAGTACGTTTGCAGACAATCTGACGAGTCGGCATATTACGTCGTACCTGAGGGCTAACGGAGCTGTCTGTAGTTTTATTAAGGCACATGATGCAGAACAGAAGTACCAACGTGCGCTGGCTATTGGTATACTAAAGGCTTTCTATGCTGCCGCACAGGTCGGTATGAGCATAGAGGATACTGCTAAGCTCTGTGACTATCAGCCAGGGATGCTCATCAAACTGTTGTCAAGGTCACCATTGCTGCCTGTACTCAGATGGGTGTACTTGTTGAAGAAGCGACTTTATAAAATAAAGGTCAGCAGGATTTCTTGCTGAAATACTGAAGACATTCATCCAAAATCTGTACTTTTGCAATCTTCATGATTGCAAAGTAGAGCAATGCGGCAAGGCTGATGCGTGTCACTAATAGTAATGCTAAACTGTCAATCCATGCAGTGGCGTAGTAGGTGGCAATCATGACTGCCATTGCCGATAGCATGAAAGGCATGGTGTCGAGAAGCATGTGGGTGAAACGGAGCCCAATGAGGCGATTGGCTATTAGTTGCCATGCCAATAGCCATACTATTGTGAAAGCAGAATAGGCCCATACCGTCACGATAATGCCGTAGCGATAGAATCCAAGAACAACTACCAGTTGTACCACTATCTGTGCAATGTTGCACCACATGTAGAGGTCGGAACGACGATTGCTGATGGCAAGGTTCTGGTATAGTGTGTAAAATGGTAAAAAGGCACCTCCCAAGCAGAGTATCTGCAAGAGGGGTACAGCACCGACCCATTTGTCCTTCAGTAGGAACAAAATGAACTCATGGCTTACCAGCGCCAGTCCGAAGAGTGCAGGGAATGAGAGAAAAGCGGTGAAACGCAGCATTTTGCGGAATACCCGCACTTCACGATCACGTTCGTCCTCTACCGATACCAATACTGTTTGGGCTACTTGTCCTAGCGTGTTGGATATGGTGCTGTTGGCCATCGCGTTCCATTTGTTGGCCTGCGAGTAGTTACCTACCGTAGTGATATGGAAAAGATGTCCGAAAATGAATGTCAGCAGGTTTTGGCTCAGTGTATTGATGATGTTGGTGAAGAGAATCTTCACACTGAAGCGGAACATGCCTTTGACAGGTTTCATGTCAATATGGAATGATGGACGCCATTCTGCATAGTAATAGCGTCCAGCGTTCAATACTGTGATATAGACTACCTGTTGCCATGCCAGGCTCCAATAAGCCATGTTGAGATAGGCCAGTGTCAGACCTACAGCACCTGAAATGACGAGTGCAACAATGCTGCATACCGCTATTTCGCGTTGCATCATGTTTTTTATCATATAGGCATTCTGCGCTATGCCGAACGAGGAGATGACAAAGCTGAGGAATACAAAGCGTGACACATCAACGAGTACGGGCTGATGAAAAAACAATGCTATCAGTGGGGCACAACAGAATAAGATGGCGTAGATGACAAAACTGGCTGTGATGTTGAACCAGAATACCGAGTTGTAGTCGTTGGAGGAGGGCTGTTTCATGTTGATAAGCCCCTGCGTGAAGCCACTTGACTGCAGGTTACCTGCAATGACGGTAAAGATAGTTAGCACTCCAATGATACCATAGTCATCTGGCAACAACTTGCGGGCAAGAAATATGCCGATGACAAGGTTCAGCAGCTGTGTCATGCCGCTGTTCACCGCGCTCCATAATAGTCCTTGCGCGGTTTTCTCCTTGAGTGTCTTTGCCATTTCGCTTGCAAAAATATAAAATAATTATGAAATATGCATGATGAATTATGAATTATTTAGTATCTTTGCACACAATATGGAGAATAATATAGTTAAAAAGCCCCGTCTGGAATGGCTCGACGCCCTCAGAGGGTTTACCATGATTTTGGTGGTTTCCAATCATGTGGCAGGTATGGGATTTGGCGAGACGTGGAAGGGCTCATCGTGTATGCCTTTCCTTGTATTGTTCCGCATGCCGCTGTTCTTCTTCGTCAGCGGATTTTTGGCTTACAAGGCTGCGCAGGTGTGGAATCTCAGCAACCTTGGAGGACTACTGTGGAAGAAAATCAAGGTGCAGACCATTCCAACCATTGTGTTCTTCTTCTTGGCAATGGCCATTTTGAAACCTCATTTCTGGCCGGCAGTGGAAGAGGCCTTGCAGCTTCCGACCAAAGGAGGTTACTGGTTTACCATCGTACTACTTTATATGTTCGTGGTATACTATTTGTTTGCCTACTTGGAAAGCAAACTGAAGTGGAAATCGTGGGTGCCTATCACATTGTTGTTCATCATTTCGCTGTGTGTCTATGAAACTTGTTATTTGCCGCGCTACTTTGATTGGGCGGCTGGTCATCGTGGGACAAAGAGTGATTTATATTTCTTCCTGCGCGAGAGCAGTCTGATACAGTTGATGCTCTACTTCCCCTTTTTCCTTTTTGGAAATATCGTTCACCGCTATTGGGATAGTGCACAGAAGGTGATGGACTCTAAATGGTTTTTCCCCATACTTATTGTCGTTATTGTCATGGCTACCCTTGATGCTTTGAAATGGCATACCTTGCATATGGCATGGGCTAACCTTCCGCAGACCATTGCTAAGTTTGGACTGCTAACCATCACCTTTATGTATTTCCGTTACTACAAGGAGTTTTTTACTAAGTTTAGCATCATTGGCTCCTCGTTGCAGTATATTGGTAGACGTACGTTGGATATCTATTTGATACACTTCCTGTTTATGCCTGATGTACCACAAATCGGTGAATACTTCAAGGCTCATAGTTCCAACTTTGTCATCGACCTCATGCTCTCGATGATGATGGCACTGATTATCATAGGATTCTGTATCATCACATCGAACATCCTACGTATCAGCCCATTCCTGAAGAAGTGGCTGTTTGGACGATAAACTCATGCTATGAAAGAGCTGACACTAGAGGAACAACCACACTGGAATAGCATCATTAATGGGGTGTTGCGCCAGTTTATCGCTATTTGTAAAGAGCATGGATTGACCTACTTCTGTTGTGGAGGAACAGCCATTGGAGCTGTGCGCCACCACGGCATGATACCTTGGGATGATGATATCGACGTCTTCATGCCTCGTCCTGACTATGACCGCTTTGTCACTATAGCCTCTCAGCAGCTGTCTGCTGACTTGGAACTGGTGACACCCTATAACAAGGCAGACTATCCACTGTATTTTGTAAAGTTGTGCAACCGCCATACTACCTTGCAAGAACAACTAGATGTGCCGTGTGTCCATGGACTTTATATTGATATATTCCCCATTGACGGGGCTCCCGATGATATAGAACTGGCAAGGGCTATGGAGCGTCGCTTCACCAAGACCAAACATAAGCTGGAGGCGATCTCATCGCATGTGTCGTTTGTTGACTATATGGCGTTACTGAAAAATCCCAAGGAGTGGGGACGTTTCGTCCGCAAGACGATAGCATTCTTCTTTCGTAAGAACTATCGTAGCTACTTGTTACAGCAGATGGAGACTATCTGCCGTCAGTATGACTATGCCTCGTCGAAGCTTGTAGCTGTCTATTGTGGTTCATACGGTCCTAAGGAGGTCTTTCCAAGAGAGTGGCTTCATGGTACGGTGACGTTTCCCTATGAAGATATGGAAGTAGAACTGCCGTCAGGTTACGACAACTATCTGCGCCAATATTATGGCGACTATATGCAGTTGCCACCAGTAGAGAAACGTATGAGTCATCACTTGAAGGCTTACTATAATCTTAATGAGCGTGAGCCTGATAAGGCTGTGCGTAAGAAGGTCATGTGTGATTAGCGCATGGCATTAATGGTATGTCGTAGTCCTTCCTCAATCGTGAATAGCGGATGCCATCCTAACGATTCTAATTTCTGTGTAGAGAAAACAGCGTGGCTGATGGGCGTCGTATTACCTCCTTCGCAGGCATCTATGATGACTTTCCGATCTGCGATAGCGGCCGTTTTCTCTGCCAACTGGCGGATGGTGATGTTTGACTCGTCGTTAGCCACGTTGTAAGCCTCTCCGCTTTGTCCTTTATCTAATAGCAATAGGATGGCTGCGGCACAGTCTGCGACATATATCCAAGAACGGTATTGCTGTCCCAGACTTTTCATGACGATATTTTCGCCACGCAGCACGTTGCGTATGAACTGCGCATAGACGCGATTATCACTCTCGGTAAAGAAAGGACCATAGGTATGACATGGACGGGCAATGACAATCTCGCAACCATACTCTTGACAGTAGGAGGTACATAAGGTTTCCGCAGCACGTTTGGATGAGGGGTAGCAGGAACGTGGTGAGAGAATGTCGATATAGCCGCTTGAGGTTTCTGTGAAAACACTGTCGCTACACTCGCCATAGACTTCACCGGACGATACATATACCATGCGACGCATGTTGTGATGTATGCCATATTCGACGAGGTGGCACAGACCTTCCATGTTTGAACGCATGACTTCAACAGGTTGCAGCTGAAAGAAGTTTGGACTGGCATTGCTGGCTGCATGGATGATATAGTCGAAGTCAATGTCCAAGTCTAACGGTGCGCAGATGTCGTGCTGCAGGAAGTGGAAACGGTTATTTTCGCGATACTCGTTGAAACGTTTGGAGGCACGTTGGTTGTTGCGACCTAAGGCATAGACGTTGCATTGGCTGTAGTGCATGAGCAGATCAACAAGGCATCCGCCGATGAGTCCTGTAGAGCCTGTCACCAGAATATTCCCACAAAGGGTGGGTAATAGGTTGGCCACCTTGGCAAGGTCTTGGTGGTATAAACTTATTTTAGCCATGTCTCTGCTTTAATGTTCATCAGTGCCTTGAGAATTTCAAGGTCTTCTACTGTCGTAACCTTGATGTTCTTCTCTGACCCCGGTACGATATGCATCTCCCTACCACCCAGTTCGGCCATCAGGGTACAGGATGCTACGCTATTAGTGATTCCCTTGGCTTTGGCCTCTTCGTGGGCAGCAATGATATTCTTCAGACGGAAGGTCTGCGGTGTCTGTGTACGTATTAGTTTGTCTCGAGGAATACTGCTTGTGGTAGAGAAACCATCGTCACTTTCCAAGATGGCCTCACGGCATTTGATACCTGTAATGGCATAGCCATATTGCTTGCATATGGCAATGTTCGATGAGATAATGTCTTGAGACAGTAGTGGGCGTACGGCATCGTGGATGAGTACGAGGTCATCATCTTTGCAACCTGCTTCTTTTAGTCCGTAGATACCGTTATGGATGGATTCCTGACCATTCTGGCCGCCGGGGAATATCCATTTTAGTTTGTCAATGCAAAACTGGTTGGCATACGACTGAAGGACAGTCTCCCATCCTGCAAGGCATACTACAGCGATGCCGTGAATATCGGCATGCTGCTGGAAGGCTTTCATGGTGTGGATAATGACAGGGCAATTATCCACATGCATAAACTGTTTGGGAATATCCTGTCCCATGCGGTTACCGGAACCACCGGCAATAATCAGTGCGTAGTTCATACTGTATTATTTCTTTATTTGCTTGCAAAGATACAAAATAATTCTTCATTCTTCATTCTTTATTCTTCATTTTTTTGTACCTTTGTCACCAAATTGATGAAGTTTTATGGAGAAACATCCTGCAGAAGTAGACGTAGCGGTACTCATTCTGTTCTTCACGCGCCCTGAGCCGTTGAAGAAGGTGTTCGATGCCATTCGTCTGGCACGCCCCTCGAAGCTGTACCTCTATCAGGACGGTCCTCGGGGTCCACAAGATATGGCTGGCATTGAGGCCTGTCGTCAGGTGGTGGGCGACGATGAGATAGACTGGGAGTGTGATGTGCAGCGTAACTACCAGACGGTGAATGCTGGCTGTGACCCCTCGAACTTCAATGCACAGAAGTGGGCGTTCTCATTGAGTGACAAGTGTGTCATCTTTGAGGACGACAGCATCCCCAGTGTGTCGTTTATCCGCTTCTGCAAGGAGATGCTCGACCGCTATGAGCACGACGAGCGCATTGTGATGATTGAAGGTTTCAATACCGATGAGGTGTCACCCGACATCCCCGACGACTACTTCTTCACCACCGTATTCTCCATCTGGGGTTGGGCATCGTGGCGCAGGGTCATTGACCAGTGGGACGAGCACTACACGTTCCTTGACGACAAGTATAACATGCACCAGTTGGAGACGTTGACCAAGGAGCGTGGCTATCGTACCACCATGCTACGCATGACCTACGACCACCGTGCGCTGGGGAAGGCGTACTACGAAAGTATCTTCTGGCCCTGCATGATGTTCAACCACGGACTGGCTATCATGCCCACTAAGAATATGATCAACAACCTGGGTAATGCAGCTGGTAGCGACTCTACCCACTATGCTGGAACATTACACACCATGCCCAAGGCACTGCGCAAGATGTTTACCATGCAGCGTTATGAGGTGCAGTTCCCGCTGAAGCATCCACGTTATATTATAGAGAATGTGGACTACCTACACCGTTTCTATCGCATCAATGCCTATGGCCATCCCTGGCGCAAGATAGGCTATTCATTAGAGGAACTGTGGTTGAACATGCGCTATGGCAACTGGGCATTTATTTGGAAGGGTATCAAGAACCGTATTGTGAAACTATCAGGCAACAAACATTATAAGTAAGGATGGAACCACTGTCAGCGTTTTTTTGCCTACAAGGTTTCGCTGGTGTGGAACCTGACGACTTTTATGCTTTTAGGCTTGTATATTATTAATTATATAATTACCTTTGCAGGCAAACAACCAATAGACAGAATAATTCTTTAATGAAGATGAACCGATTCTTTTTCCTGCTACTGCTGGTGGCGCTGATGCAAGTCCCTGCTGCACCACATTATTCATGCCGCCCCAGAACAGGCCGCGTGTCGTCTTCTCCTTCAGTGTCTCCTTACTCATTTGCTTTCCAACCTGGTCTGCCATTAGTCGTTCTACGGTTCAATCTTCAGCGTGGCACCTGCACCATTCTCTTTGTTTCTCAGAACTGAAGGAACCATATTGGCATCGAAAGTGTTATATTCATAGGTGGGTACAAACTGGCCACGTTCACCTCTTGCCAACTCTACGTCGTCAACTCCCAAACATCCCACGATCTTGAGGTTGTAATCCTTCTCTTTACTCCAGTCTTTTATCGCATTTTCCTTAGCCTGGTCTGTCACGAAAGCGCATTTTTCTACGAAGATATTGGAATACACTCCGTAACCTATACAGTAATTATAGTTGTTGCCGTCGTAAAGGCAGTTCACTATATGTACTTTTCCAAAGCGAACACGCGGACAACGCTCAGAACACCCTTCTCCCCACCAACAGCAGATAAACGTGCAGTTGAGGTGTCCTTCATCTATGTCGGCTGTCTTGTCGCTGTTACCTATCAAGTTGCAGTTGCGGTGGTCGCTGCTTCCGCCACTACCACCTTCTTTGGGTTCTATAAGGTAGCTGAAATGAGTCCAACTGACACAAATATTGTCAGAGCCTTCCACGATGTCAAAATTGCCGTCGATGCCATCTTGTATGTCACAGTGGTCCACCCATATGTTCTTTGCACCAACCAGACTGATATTATCGCTATAGTTGGCATCGATATCGTAGGCACCAGGGCCGAGCAGCGTCAAATTGCGGATGATGACGTTCTCGCTGCCTTTTAATAAGAATATACCGGCATCCTCGTTGCGATTAGCATTACTGATGCTTGCTCCTGTTAAACCGATAATGGACTTGTTGGACCCAACAGAAAGCATCTTGTTGAGGGTTATCTGCCCCTTCACATATATGGTTGCCGGATTGGTACCACTCACGGCGTCTTTCAGTTCTTCAGCGGTGCTTACCACAACCTTGTTTTGATTGTTGCCACCCGTGGTGTTTGCGCCAAAACCTATTGGTTTAAGACTATCGTAAGAGGGGGGAGGAGTGTTGCCCGACGTGTTGTCGTCGTTTGAACAAGAAGACAACGAGAAAACCATGGTTAGCAGGATACCTGCATAAGCTAACTTGTTCATTAGATAGTAAGGGTTGTTATTCATATGCTTTAGATTGAATGTTATGATATTATTGGGCAAAATTACAAAAAAATGATGATTCAATAAAAGGAAAAGCAAAAAATGTGTGAAAAAGGTAGTGACTTTTTGTGGAATAGACAAATCAACCTCGATTTTTTATGCTTTTAGGCTTGTATATTATTAATTATATGATTACCTTTGCAGGCAAACAACCAATAGACAGAATAATTCTTTAATGAAGATGAACCGATTCTTTTTCCTGCTACTGCTGGTGGCGCTGATGCCTGTCGCTGCGCTGGCACAGTACGACTTCCTGACAGCCCATCGCGGGGTCATCAAGGGCGGCTACGACTTCTGGGTATATACCCCTGAGGACTACTACTATTCCCAGGAGCACACCCCTGTGGTCATCTTCCTGCATGGTGCCAGCCTCTGTGGTCGCGACATCAATCGCTCGCGCCGCTACGGACCGTTGGACGCCATCGTGCGTGGTCGCGAGATTCCCGCCTTGGTCATCGTGCCCCAGAATCCTGGCGGCTCGTGGAGTCCTAAGAAGGTGCTCGACGTGCTGGACTGGACGCGCCAGCACTATCCTTGCGACTCTACGCGCGTCTATGTGCTGGGCATGTCGCTGGGTGGCTATGGCACCATGGACTTTGCCGGCACCTATCCTGACCGTGTGGCAGCAGCCCTCGCCATGTGTGGTGGCAGCACGCTACGCGACGTGCAACCCTTGGGACAGGTCCCCCTGTGGATTATCCACGGCACTGCCGACCGTGCCGTCAATGTCCGTGAGTCCAAGAAGGTGGTTGCTGCCTTGGAGGCTGAGCATAACGACAGTCGCCTGCGCTACGACTGGTGGCAGGGTGCCAACCACGGTGCTCCCGCCCGTGTGTTCTACTTGAAGAAGACCTACCAGTGGCTCTTCTCCCATTGCCTGCGTGAAGAAGGGCGTCCGCTGCACCGTGACATCACCATCGACCGCAGCGAACTGAAGAACGCCTATACCGATATGATGAAGAATGCCCCCAAGCCAGAGGTCATTGACGGAGAGGAGGACGAGCTATGACGCGCAGAAAGAAGATCGTCATCACCGTCATTGCTACTGTGTTGATACTCCCTATCCTTGCCATCGCTGCCATTGGCATCTTAGCCACCCTCTTCCCTTCGTCCGAACACACCTATACCCACGAACTCCTGCTGCCCATGACCCCTGTCAAGGACCAGGGCGATACAGAGCTCTGTTGGGCTTACGCCATGTTGGCCACCATCGAGACGGAGCACCTGCTGCGTGGCGACTCCGTCAATCTCTCACCGCAGTATCTGGGTCGCATGCTGAAGAAATACCAAAAGGCGAAACTCACCTCTCACCCCTCACCCCTCACCCCTAGTGAACGTGCCATGGGTCAGACAGCCCTTAACCTGTTGGAGCGCTATGGCGTCGTGGGCTACGATGTCTTTCCCGACGATGCCACTGCCCAGTTGCCCACGCCCAAGAATGTCTTCCTGCTCGGTGCCAAGTACACGCCGTTGGAGTTTGCCCACAGCGTCTGTGCCCCCGACGAGTATATCGGTCTTACCAGCGTTCCCGATTCCCCTTATTACCAGAAGATTATTGTGCCCATTCCCGACAACTGGGAGCACAACCGCCTCCTGAATATCCCCCTCGACTCGCTGCGCCGCCACGTCAACCGTGCCCTGCACCATCGCCATCCCGTCTGCTACGAGAGTCCTGACCACGCCATGTGTATCGTTGGTCTGGCTCGCGACGAGGAGCGTCGTGCCTACTATGTCATGAAGAACTCCTGGGGCACCCGCCAACCCCACGACGGTCTTGTCTATATGCCCGTCCGCCATGCCCTCCGCGACGTTGCCGCCGTCTATATGACCCGCGAGGCCTACGAGGGGAGGTAGACGACAAAAAAATTGAGCACCCGATTTTCATCGGATGCTCAAACTCTTAGAATAGAGGTCCGTAGCCTGCGCAACTAGTAGTTGTGATGGCCGTCAGGAATGCAGTGAGGGCGGCTACTATAACCTTCGTCGCTACCTCCGAAATTCGCTTCCAGTTCATACGCTATTAGGGCTCGGGCTCCTCATCCTCCTTGACAACCTTGTTCTCAGGCAGCTCCTCGACGGTGGCACCCTGCAGGAACTGCTTCACGCGGTTACCGGCATTGTCCCTGGTGCGCTCGGGGGTGAACACCACGTGCAGGTCTTCGATGTTTTCGTTGACGGTGAAGGCCTTGGCCGAGCGGGCACCCTTGCAGTTGATGCCAATCTTGAACGAGCCGAAGCCGTCCAGCTTCACACGCTTGGAGTCCTGCATCTGGTCCTTCATGACCTCGACAAGTTCCTCGATGACCGCCATGACGTCCGCCTTCTTGACGGTACAGTTGCGCTGGATGATTTCCGCAAGGATGCGGGTGTTAATGGTTGCGGTGGGCACCATGCGGGCATACCACTTTCCACTTCTCTTAGTTCCGACCGACTGGTCCTGATGCAAACGATAAAATACTGGCATAATTTGTTTCCTTTCTTGTTCTTTTGTAAAAATTTGTTAACTCCCTATTAGGCTTGTAAGCCTCCGTATCAGGCTGATATGGCGCCGTATCAGGCTTCTACGTGTCGCTATCAGGCTGTCCCGTGGCGCCGTGAGACTTCCTTGATTTTGACGATGCAAAGGTAGTACAATTTGAAAGGGTGGTGTCCGTTTCCGTCAGTATCTGTCAGTATTTGTCAGTTTTTGTCAGTTTCCGTCAGTTTACGTTATGTCAATGCAGAACGTTTCCACGATGAAGGCTACTACTTTAGGGGGCATTAGCTTCATTCTTGGTCGCCATCCCATGGCAATGAGCTCTTCGCGATATACTTCGCACCACCTGTTCAGCGTTCTGACGCTGACACCGGCCTCGCGGGCCAGTTCTGATTTTAGCATCGACTTCATTCTTTGTATTCATCGCTCAATTGTTTTTGTTTTAGATATTCTTCATGGCTGACGGCATTCCGCTTATTCTCTTCAATCGTCTGGAAAAGGCGCTCGTTGGCTTCATCGCGTAGGGCGGCTTCCTGCTGTAGTTTGGTGGTGTCCACCTCTTTCTTTTTCTTGCCGTTCTTCACTCTATCAAGGCGGAGGAGTGCAGCCCGCTTTGCACATGAAATCGGATTGTTCGCCCATTTGTAAATGCGTTTAGCGGTGTTCCACGTCTTCTCGTATTCAAAAAGCATTTTACCGTCCTTCTTGTTTTCTTCGCTCCAGTAGCTAAAGAAGTCGCCAACAATTTGCTCCCCATATCTTGCACAATGCTTATCACACTCTTCCAAGAAAGCCTTCTTTCTTTCATCCAGAGAACTCGAAAAATCGCGTTCCGCATGTGTGTGTGTTTTCTGCTCTTTTTCTTTACTTTCTTTTTCTTTTATAGAGGGATGCAGGGGAGTTTTTTCTTTGTCTTTCTTGCTTTTCCTCTCTTTTAAGTCACATTTGGCATAAAAAAAATGGCGCAGTTGTTTCTGCATCTTGGCAATGCGGAACTTCTTGTCTTTGTCCAACAGCTGGTACATGCCGACTGCAGTATAGAGGTGGCTGAGAAGCAGGCGTAGCTGCTCCTCAGTTCCCTTTACCATACCGTTGACCTCCAGCACCTGGTCAACATAGCGTTCTATGACTTCAATCTGCATCATCGGCCTCCTGCTCGTCGTCTTTCAGCAGCTTGTCGAACAGTTCGCAGAGGAAGTTCCTGACATCCTTGCTGACGGGTCCGCTCTCGCGCCCCATCTGCCCTGTCTGGCGCAGGAAGTCGTAGACGTGGTAGTTGCACTTCCAGAACACCATCCTTAGGCGATAGTCCATCTGCTGAACAATGTCCAGTGCAATGAGGTGGTTCAGCACGCTGTCGAGCACCTGCAGGCGCTCTTCCTTACTTTTCAACTCGGCAAAAGCCTCCCTCAGCTTCTGCTCCAATTCCATCTTGTTATTCATAACTGTAAAATAAATTCAAAATTTTTACTACAACTTTTTATTGTTTTTTTAACGACAACATTTTTATTTTTTAAAGACAAGATTTTTTTTTTAAGACAACTTGGACAACTTAGACAACTTAGGACAACCTTTTTATTTTCTACTAACAGGGTGTCCGTAGACGCGGTTGCGTCGTAGGCTAATATTATAGTTGTCCCAAGTTGTCCTAGTTGTCTTTTAATAAAACCCCATTGTTGTTTTTGGACTCCGTAGACGCGGTTGCGTCGTAGGCTATTGTTATAGTTGTCCAAAGTTGTCCAAGTTGTCTTTTAAATATAAATATCCTAGTTGTTCTTTTATAAAAAATATCCCTATTGTCTTTCACTCGAAGAAGCGGCTACACTCCCACTGGCGGCGCTTGACGAGGCCAGGCAGGCGCTTGCCCCCGGCAAACACCCAGCGCATCCACTCCTTCTGTATCACCTCCTTCGGCTTGCCGTACATGATAAGCCGACGGAGCGTAGAATACTGCCAGCGCTTGATGCCAAGGTTGAACACGAACGACACCACCGCGTCCAGCTGCTGCTGCGTCATGTCCAGCACCTCCGAGTCGTGCAGCGCCATCAGCTGTCGCTCCACATTCTCGATATCTTCCTTCAGCATGTCGTCGGCATACCACTGCGAAATCGTGTCGCCCTGGCGCACGTTATACGTATGGCCGTAGCCGATGGTCCAGACGCCTGCTGCGTCCTGATAGGCCTGCAACTTGCAGCCCTCAAACTCCTTGATTTTCTCAATTGCAATTTTACTAATGTTCATAATTCTTTTCGTTTTCTTTTTATACTGGGACACAATAGGGATTTCTAAGACAAAACCAAGGATGAGGCACTTAATAAATGTTAAGAAGCCTCATTTTCTTTGTTTTGAGGCCTGAGACAACGGTTTTTGCTGTAGCGAAAGGAGGGCGTAATTCCGT
>Ga0247609_10003243_pt1 | contig 16577 bp, 14 predicted proteins | sample 172DNAGHGlowgp2_FD_193487 | JGI IMG/M metagenome (GOLD analysis project Ga0247609, IMG submission 193487) | Sheep rumen microbial communities from Palmerston North, Manawatu-Wanganui, New Zealand - 1728 DNA GHGlow gp2 | ecosystem: Host-associated > Mammals > Digestive system > Stomach > Rumen ...
ATCAGAGCTTTCATACCATGCCTTGTAGTATGACAGCACCTTATCCGCAATCGGCACCCTGCGAATTCCATTTTCAGTTTTGCTGGAGACCACATCGAAATACTGCTCTTCCAAGTTGATATTCTCCTTTTTCAGATCCAGAAACTCGGAGATGCGGCAGCCATTATAGATCAGCATCAGGACGATCTGATAATATGGCTGATCGGTGATCTGCCAGAGGCGGTCTATCTCCGCTTTTTCAAATTTGTTGTGGTCACGCTTATCGGGATTCTTATCCTTATACCGAAGAATGTCCACATATTCGGAGTAATCCTTGTTGCAGATATCATTCTTCATGGCAAACTCGTAGAGCTGATTGAACAGGATTTTCAGTTTCTTCAACGTCGGATAATTCTTCCCGCAGGTATCCACCACAAACTGGAGATCGACAAGTCGGATTTCCTTGAATACCTTGTTGTAAAGCGTTCCGCACACACGATATGATGCCTCATATCCATGAATATTGGATTTGGAGATGGTCGGGTATTTGACCTTTGACCACTGATCGTACACATCCTGGAAGGTTGCCTTCGCCGCTTTCACATCAAAGGGATTCTGATTGTACTCCGCCAGCATCTGCATTGCCTTCGCTTTTGTAGCGGCATAGCCGATCACAGCATACTTCTGTACCTGCTTATCCTTGACCGGATCATATTCCCAGCCAATGGTTTTACGAATCATATAAGGTTTTCTGCGTTTTCCGGACATTTTTTTGACGCTTCCATATCCGTTGGGTAATTTCAAATATTATCAATCTTCCTTTCGCCCAGGCAAATTATATATGTAAAAGGGCACGCCCTTCCACATCCTGTTATTGGTCGCCGTTTTCTTCGGCGGCTTTTTTCTTTTTCTCCAACATCTGGCGGTCAAGCTCATTACGGCGCTTGATCCGTTCTATCTCGGACAATACTTCTATTTCTTTGTCTTTGAGAGGTGCATCTGCATAATACGCCAGTTCTCTTTCAAACCAGTGATCAAAATACTCCTGGCTTGTAAAATACGTTTCCAGACGCAGCCGCTCAATGGCATATTGCTCGAGAAACAGGCAAAGCGATGAATTTAATTCTGCTTTTGCGTCATTTCCGTCGAAGCGGAGTGCGCAAGTCCAATCATCATGATTCGGCGGTCGCCGTACCTCGATGTCAAATCGCAGCCCGGCCTTCTTATTAATTTCATTCAGTACAAATAGTACATCGGAAAGGGTATCCAAGCGGATCTCCTGCTTCTTATAGCCAATCAGCTCAGCCGGAGAAACATTCAGGATTTTTGCAATACTGTTGATAGTCGCGATGGAGGGCTCAATCTCCCCGCTTTCATATTTCTGAACAGTGCGTAGCGTCTTCTCAAGATGGCCGGCAAGCTCGGTCTGACTAAGCTTTGCTGCTTTCCGAGCTTCCTTGATACGCTGTCCGATTTCAGCTGGATTGCTGCTCATGTGATCACCTCGCATCCTATAGTAGCACATTGTCGTGCGAATTGCAAGAGCGTATTGCGAAAAAATAATTCGTATTTGCTATTGACAAACTGCTCTGCGCATGGTACAACCCAAAATGCGAATTAATAATTCGCATTTCGAGCAAAAGGAGGTGATGTGAATGAAACCAGAAAAGCTCTATATTGATCTTCCGCCCTTCACCGGGCGAAATGTTCCCGTTACTGAGATCGCCAAAGCAATGCACAAGGACGCTCAGTATGTACGCATTGGCTTGCAGCAGGGCATTCTACATTTCGGATATGCCATTAAGCTGGAAGACTCCAATGAGTACAATTACTATTGCCCGGATCGAAAAGTCTGGGAAGAAATCGGATACTTTCAGCCGGAAGCAGGCTGAGAAAGGAACTGAATAATGAACGCAAAAAAAGAAACGACTGCCCTCGACGCATCTGTTGGCGCAGATGCAGGACAGCCGAATCAAAACTTTTGTGATGATACTTTAGCAGATTCTCTTGAAGAATACAATAGGTATTTTCACCAATTGAATGATCCTTCATACCTGGCAACAGTAACCATGAGGGAATTATACGAAACCGCATACGAGAGCAAGCCGCCGTTAATCGACGGCCTGCTCTATCCGGGAACTTATCTTCTGGCCGGCGCGCCCAAGCTGGGAAAAAGCTTTCTGGTTGCACAGCTTGCCTACCATGTCAGCACAGGAACCCCGCTTTGGAATTATCCGGTGCGGAAAGGCACTGTCCTGTATCTGGCGCTGGAGGATGATAACCAGCGCCTGCAAAACCGAATATATCAGATGTTCGACATGGCAATCGCAGATCAACTGTATTTTGCCACCCACGCACGACAACTCGGAAAAGGTCTGGACGAGCAGCTGGATCGTTTTGTCCGGGAGCACCCGGATACGAGACTCATCGTCATTGACACACTGCAAAAGATTCGAGAGGTCGGCGGCGAAATGTACAGCTATGCGAGCGATTACGACATCATCACCCGCCTGAAAAGCTTTGCCGGCTGCCACGGACTGTGCCTGATTCTGGTGCATCACACACGCAAGCAGAAAGCGGATGATGTGTTCGATATGATCTCCGGCACAAACGGCCTGCTGGGTGCAGCAGACGGAGCTTTTCTTCTGCAGAAGCCGAAACGCACCGCAAATGAGGCCACGTTGGATATCTCCGGCAGAGATCAGCAGGATCAGCGGCTTCACCTGTATCGAAACGAAGAAAAGCTGTGCTGGGAACTGGAGCGCTGTGAGACTGAATTATGGAAGGCTCCGCCGGACGCGATCATGGACGCGGTTGCCGCGCTTGTCACCCCCGAAAACCCGGAGTGGTGCGGCAGCCCGACCGAGCTGGTCAAGGCGCTTGCTGCCGATATGAAAGCAAATGCACTGACCATGAAACTGAATATCAACACTGGGCGCTTGTACCGTGAACACGGCATCCGCTATTGGAGCAGCCGGACGCACGATGGGCGAAAGATCGTTTTACGGTATGAGCCCGAAAGTGCGTGACGATGTGTGACGGTCGTGACGGTGATTTCGACTGCGAATGCGGTATCAGAAACACCGTCACCATCGACACGGACCGTCACGGGCTGCACACCCGCAGCGCCACACGAAGTTTAGGCGGGGTGCAGGGAGCCATTTTCAAAGGGCTCTCCCTGCCGGGGAGCTATCCGCAGATAGCAGGGGCAGCGCCCCTCCGGGAGCATCAGAACGCAGCGCGTGGAGATGCTTCCGGCCTCCCCCTCGGAGAGCCCACGGCACTTTGCAGCCCCCAGGGATGAAAGTGTCATAGTGGGTTACACACTTTGAAAAAGTTGTGTAACCACGCCCTATCCCACCGTTATGAAGAAAGGAAGCGAAAGCCTATAAACAATAAAAATTACTCTGTTGCCCGCGTCGAGCAACACACGAAAACAAGTATCGGGAAATCCGAACGTCATATTGAACGCAAGAACGAAAGCTATGAAAATATGAACGTTGATCTCTCCCGGACCCATTTGAATATTCATTTCAAAAGCTGTGGAGATCTTACCTACAGCGCACAACTGAATAAACTGATCGAAGACGGCAGTATCTCTCTCCGCGGATTGAAGAAGGATGCCAAGGTGTTCGATGAGATGATTTTCGATGTGAATACCGGCTATTTCGAGGAGCGCAGCGGCTATGAATATGCCAGACAATTCTATGAAGAGGCATTCCGCTTCGCACAAAAGGAATACGGCCCGGAAAACATTGTCTCTGCTGTCATGCACGCCGACGAATTGAATACAGCCCTGACCGAGCAGCTTGGCCACCCGGTGTACCACTACCACATGCACGTTATCGCGCTGCCGGTGGTAGATAAGGAGATCCGCTGGACGAAAAGGTGTAAAGACCCGGCGCTGGTGGGAACGGTCAAAGAGGTAGTCCACCAGATCAGCCACTCCAAGAAATGGGCCTCGCAGAAAACCACGGACGGGAACGGGCATGCGCAGATTATCAAATCTTACAGTCTGCTGCAAGACCGCTTCTTTGAGCATATGCGGGATGCCGGATTTGAAGATTTTGAGCGCGGGGAACGCGGCAGCACGGCGCAGCATCTTTCCGTCATGGATTTCAAAGTGAAAAAGGAAGAATCACGTTTGGAAAAGCTGGAAAATGTCAGGCATGAGCTTATTTGCGACCTGGATGAAATTGAAACCCGTGAAGCCGATGCCAGGCAAAAAGCTGCAGCCGCCGAAAAACGGGCTGCGGAGATCGTTCCAAAGGTTCAAAAACTGGAGGAGGTCGCACAGAAGTACGCCGGGGATGCCGAGGAAATCCTGCCTCAGCCGGACATGCTGGAATCAGCCCGATCATACAGGGAAAAGAAAGCCAAACCCGCCCTAAAGCGATTCCAAAAGCTATATCTCATCCTGTACAACGCCTACTATGATCTTAAAAGGGCTTATTATAATCTGCAAAGGGAGTTGAGCCGTGCCCTGGGGCGAATTGGGGCGCTGGATGCCACAATTGACCGTATGGCTGCAGAAAACGCGAAGAAATCTCTCATCGTCGAGAAATATGAAACTCTCTGCCGGGGCTTTGGCCGCGATCTCATCGAAGATCGCGTTCAGAAAATCCGGGAGCGTGAGGCTTTCGAGAAGCAGCAGCGCAAGGCTGCTCATCAGAGACGCGAGGTCGGAGCGCGATAAGCAAAAAGAGAAGACCGGACAATTGTACAGCACCCCATTTGTCAGACAAGTTTGAACTGTCTAACAAATGGGGCATTGTTTATCCTTGAGCAAATGGCTTATTGAGTTTCTACCACAAACTTACAGTTTTCGTGCACAATACAGTAATTTTCGGCTGGACTGCCATGCGTACCAAATATTTCAACTTTGGCGCAGCCGGCAAATGCGGTATCCGCAATAGAGCAATTTGCCGGAATGCGGATTTGCGCAATCGCCGAATTGCGGAAAGCGTATGCACCTATGCTTGTGCAAGAATCCGGAACATATATGGTAGTTGCCGCGATTCCTTCAAATGCGGATTCGTCGATTTTAGTCAACGCCGAGGGAAGAATAAAATCTGGTTTGCCGAATTGTGATTCAGCCTCAAAAACCTGAAAAATATTATCCTCATTTATTGCCCCCTCATTCATGGAAACGAACTTCAACACACCGTATGTTTTGTCTGTGATTTCTCCAAAACTGTATTCTCTATCCATATAGATAAAGTCTGCATTATCTCTGTTTGGAATAATAATGACCTGATCCTGGTTAGACGGTATTTCGTACATCACATACTCTTTGCCTAATGTAGCACCTTCCATATATGAATATGTATATCCCTGGACAATGTTGGCATCTTTCGGCATATAAAGAACATGTGTGCTGTCAAAGCTTCCGACTAGGCTATAATAGATTCTGCAGTCACGCAGTGCAATGCAATCTATTGTACCGGAAAAAGTCTGAACCGGCGTTTGCCATACAAGGCCGGATGAATCCTGATAGAAATAAGTTTCTTGTGTTGGATAGTTATTGTCATAGGCATATAGGCGATCCTGCCCGTTTACCCGTTCATACCGCAGGAAATTGATTGCATGACCACCCTCGCCATTCTTCCTGAATCCAATTTGGAGCAGTCCTGTGTTATCATAGCTATGATCGCGTACTTTGTTTATAACTGCCTGCCAGTCTGAAGAAATATCATAATATCCGTTCAAATACCATGAACCGCCTGCTATAGTAGAATTATCTCTATAATCTCCTTGTATACCTTGGTAATAGCATATAGGTAGCCGCACACGTTGACTATCAGCAAAGCTGAACAGTGGTGTGTTTAGATTTCCGCCGATTCTTGTAATATCCAATAAGCCGAGATGATATCCTGCACTTGTCATCGACATCCCAAAACAGTGACCTTCAGCATCGGAATCTGGATAATTCTCAAACGAGTATGACTCATCGCCCATGTTATAGGGGTCTGCCCACTGTGCATAAACAGTCATGTTTCCCGTGATAGTTGTGGAACTGTCGATCCGTGTGCCTCCGGCTGCGGAGGTAAACCACCCAGTAAAATCATATCCACTACGCGTGGGAGTTGCAAGTGTACCTGCCGTGGGGTTTGACCACTGTGCATAAAGCGTAACATCCGAGTTTTCCGAATATGGGTCGTTAGGCCCATATGAATTTCCGCTGCCGTTGAGCTCAGTGTTCCAGTTTCTGAAAGTACAGCTTACACTTTTGCTTGCGGGAGAAACGCTGCCCCCGGCTGCGTTATATTGTATTAGATAATTCTTTGTGGGTGTTACGCTGCTCAATGTCAGAGATACATTTTCTGCCTTTGTTTGTGATGAAGGCGTCCCGGTACCACCGTTGGCATAATATGTAACCGTATAGTATGTCGTCGAAGCTGCACAGTGTATCCCTGCATTGAGGAGTTGCTCGTTGCCTGGTCCCATCGTGATAGCGTCCCATTGTGCTTGTGTACCTTCAAAATAAACATCGGTCAGGCTGTCACAATAAAAGAAAGCATATTCCCCAATGCTGGTTATATTCGCAGGAATTGTAATTGTCGTCATGGCACGGCAACCATCAAATGCCCATTTTGGAATCGAAACACTCCAACCATACTCATAATTGCATCCTGAGCCAATTGGCCCGGCTGTCTTTAGTCCATCACTATCGCTGAAGAGATATTCAACGCTTGTTGCACTGGCGGGTACTTTAACACTCACAAGATTGTCACAGCTGCTAAAGGCCTGATTGCCAATGCTCGTCACGCCTGAGGGGATTTCAATAGCAATTAGTCCATCGCAGGAAAAGAAAGCATGATTGTCAATGCTACGTAAACTGCCAGGCAATATAACAGAAATCAGACCGTCGCAATCGGCAAAAGCGTCAAGACTGATCGTTGTAACGCCATAGGGAATCTCATATTGGCCCGCAAGACCTGTCGGATAACGAACAAGTATCGTTCCACCTTTATTGAAGACAACGCCATTTTGGTCGCAATAATAGTTGTTATTTGCGTCGACAAATATACTTTGCAAGTTGTTACAGCCATAAAAAGCACTAGCGTTAATGTCTGATACGTACTCTGGAATAGTGAGACTTGTCAATTGACTATTGTTAGCGAAAGAATGTTCACCAATGCTGGTCAAGCTCGCCGGAATAGTTATATTGGAAAAAGAGCAGTTTATAAATGCATAATCTCCGATACTTGTTATTCGACTATCAATACTAATCGCTTTGATCTGGTGACCCCACTGGTATGTTCTCCATGCTTCATTTGAGTCTCCCGAGAAATTATCCATCGGACCGCTGCCGGTAATGGTCAGCAGGCCGTCATCATTCAGCGACCAGTTCAGGCTGCCCCACATACCACTATCGATAATCCGTGAGCCATAATGGATCGTCGCCCTGTTCAGAGGATCATTATAAGAGCCCTTGCTAACAGCATTCCATTGTGACGAAGTACCGCCAAAATACACATCCGTCAGATTGTTGCACGAAAAGAAGCCATAATCACCAATGTTTGTTACGGTCTGGGGAATCGTGACGCTTGTGAGATTTCTGCTCCAACTGAAAGAGAAGCCTGGTATAATCGTCGTACCATCAGGTATTATGACACTGTACAGGCCACAGCCGGTGAAAGCACGATCGCCAATTGTTACACCATATGGTATCGTATAACTGCCACTGCGACCACCGGGGTAACTGATAATGATTGTACGATCCTTGTTAAAGAGGACACCGTCCAAATCACAGTATCTGCCATTTGTACTGCTGACAGAAATATTTATTAAACTGTTGCAATCAGAGAAAGCACTGTCGCTGATGTGTGTCACATTCGAGGGAATCGAGATGCTTGTCAGACGGTCACAATCCGAAAAAGCGCCCTCATAAATTGAAGTTACGCTGGACGGAATAGACACGCTTGTCAATTCCGGAAAATAAGCAAAAGCAAGGCTTCCCACGCTTGTTACACCGTTGTTTATTTGAACGCTGCGGATCTGATCGTAATAAGCTCTCCACGCTTGCGTAAATCCAGAGTTGAACCAGTCCATGTCTCCACTGCCCGAAATTGTCAATTTTCCGTAGTTATCCAGTGTCCAACTCAGATTTCCCCAAGTGCCGCTTCCGATAGTTTGCGAATTATAGTGTATTGTCGCAGTGAATAGAGGATCGTTATTTGTGCCTTTATTGACAGCATTCCATTGTGTCTGCGTGCCACCGTAGTACACATCTTTCAACCTATCACATCCCTGAAAAGCATAACCGCCAATACTTACTACGCTCGCAGGAATGTTCACGCTCGCTAAATTGCTGCAATTATAGAACAGCGAAGTGTCAATACTTGTCAGCCCAGGTAGAATTGTTGCATGTTCCAAGCCATGACATTCGCTGAACGCAGACCAGTTTATTGTGGTAACACTTGAGGGAATTATTATTTCGCGCAAGTTGCTGCAGGCATAAAAAGCCTGGTCACCGATGAATGTCACATTTTGGGGAATTGTTATCGTCCTCAGCCCGCGGCAAAAATAGAAACCTCCGGTACCAATACTTGTAATACTTGTTGGAATTGATACCTGCTCCAATGCTTCGCAAGAACCAAAAGCATGTGCACCAATACTTGTCACACCGCTATCCAATACAACAGACTTAATATCGTCACGGTAGCAAAGCCAAGCAACATTATCCAGTATTTCCATTCCATCTTCGGCCAAAAAATCATTCATCTTGCCGCTACCGGTTATGGTCAGTAGGCCACTATTATCTAATGTCCAGGCGAGGTTACCCCAAGTGCCAGAAACTCCGCCAGTTGTTCCGGCAGCGTCTGCACCGCTTGCTCCTATTGTCAGCAGGATCAGCAGAGCGAATATCACTGCCGATGAAAGATTGTACTTCGTCATCTTTTTCATAAATATTATGCCCCCTCAAAAGTGTTGAGTAGTATAATGCTGTTGCTTTTATTCATGACAAATATAATATGGTTCCCATTTTTCTTTGCTAGCACTTATGTCTTCTTTCATTTCGGCTCGCGATATGTTCCAATAAAAAGGGGAATGCCTTTCTCTGACATCACGGCATACACAAACGGTCGGTTGAGCGTAAAGTCAATTTCTGCCTCCGGCGATCTGAACAAGGCTCCGTCTGTCGAAATGGTAATTGCTGCAGCCTCGACACCGTCCTCATTCATAATCAGGCGAGCATATTGCTGAAGCACTGACATTGCTAACTCGGAATCTGACAATATTTCCGCTGAGAACTGTGCTTTTTCGGAATTGAAGATATCGGTAATCCCCATTTGTTCAAGGGAGCTTCTCAGAGGCATTTCGGAAAGACAATCCATTTTTGGCACGGAGAGATTAATCTTGCCATACAGACCATCGCCCCATTCTCTTCCGGAAAACAAGAAGTGGAAAACGTCGTCCGTTCTCAGAAGTTCTTCTGGGCTTCTTCCCTCATCAGGCAGGATGAAGCTGACGCCTCCGCCATCCTCAAAATCCAGAATAACAGCAGTAAAACCTTCTCCCTTGTATACAGCACCCATACTACTGTCGTGCATAAAGTCGGTCATGACCTCACCGAAATTTGAATAAAACACGTCTGGGGAAGTCCTGTCTTTACTGAAGCGGGACAACCAGCCGCTTTTCAGATACAGTGTCGAGCTAACCGCAAGGCCGTTATCCGGTGAAAAACTCAGATTTGATACGGAATCCTTCAATAAATCTCTTGTCTTCTCATTCAGCCAGGCTTGCAGGGCCGCGGTATATGCCGCCTCCCCCATATTTCCCTGAAACGTAGCGGCGTGGACTGCCGCAAGATGATCAAGCAGAAGATTTGAGATGCCAGTGCTCTCGTTCAGCCATACAGACATAGCCGGGATGCAGATTGAAGCGTCATCATCCCAATACAGGGATCGAAAAACAGCATCAACTTGTTTTTTTCTCGCCTCATCTGTCTGCTGTCCTATCACTTGTAGGATCTGTGCCCGGCTGTCGCCGTCGGTCAAGTCGGTCAGAGTGTTGAGGCAAAGCCATAGACTGACGGGAGAATAGAGGAAATTGGACGTTTCACGATCTTCGATCAGCTTCCGAGTACTTTCACGCGTGAAGCTTTGAAGCAATTCCATATCTGGAATCGCGATCCCCTGATGCTCTGCCTTCGCTTCCCAGTACGCGTTGTATTGTGCTAATATCTCATTATTCAAGCCTGAGGGACTATTCATATCAGGGCGTTGGGGGATTTGAGGCAGTTCTGCATCTCTTATAAGGAAATCCATATAAGATGTGTTATCCTCTCCTTTTGTCATGGATTCTGCATAAGCGGTACTGCTAAGGGCAAATATGTAAAGGGCCAGCAAAATCAGAAACGAAATACTTCTTTTCAATATATCACTCCTTATTCGTCTCAAGTTACGTTCTTTAATGAAAAATTATCAGTGTTATATATTACGTAATGGCACAAGTGAAGCAAAATGCTTAACGCAAAAAACGTTGTTTGCCTCCGCCCTATGCTTTTTGTATATTTCATCTACTATATTATATCAGAGTAGCTTCAGACTGTCTACTATTATATGGAAATATTAATAGGTTTTTTGGTGAAACCACTATGCATAGGAAACAGCAGATCGGATGATCGTGCTGATAGCTTTGCCATAATACTCTATGCGACTGCGGAAAGAGGACAGAGCTGTTGGATCTGAAATTTTTCAATAGAAAACGCCAGGGCGGAAGTATTTCCTTGCGTCCCTGGCATCGCTTCAATATCAGATTTCTTTCATTGTGCTTTCCGTCAGCACATCCATCATGATTTTAGCGCCGAGCTTGAAGGCATAGCAAAAGGTTTCACAGTCGGTTAGGACATTGACCTCCCGCTGGGCAGTCATGTAGGCTTCAAACTGTTCCTTCTGCTTTTCTGTAAGAGTGCCGATCAAAGCGTCTCCGGCTTTCACAGCTTCATTCAGAGCCTTGGCGTATTGGCTGCCCTTTTTGAAGCTGCGCTCGCTGGGATGAATGTCTCCTAGGTAAAGATCTTCAAGAACTTGCATCTCGGCACCCCCTCAGCAATAAATCAGCTCGTTCAGCACGATTTCTTCGGCACGATTCTGTATGCTGTTCATGCGCTGCACCCAGAGCATTTGGTCCATCGCCTTGAGCTGTTCAGTCACACCCTCGCGTCTGGCCATCTGCTCTGTCAGCAGAATCACTCTCTCCTCAGCCTGGGCATTGATATCCGCAAGATAGCTGTTCAGTCTGCCGGCGCTCAGGAGCCCCATATGCAAGCCTTTGCGTTCCTGCTTGATAAACCTCAGGTGCCGCTGCCCCCAAATGCCGATGGGCATTTCTTCTTCGGCAGGTACAGCCAGACAGGGAATATAGTAGTCGCCCTACAGCTCGTACCACAGGCCATTATTCTTATCAAAAATGTACTGATCCATTTTCATATTCTTTCTGCTTTCGCTTCAAGATTTGCTGCGCCTGTTGTCGTCCGTGGCCCTGGGCTGCCATGGGCAAGGAGCAGGTAGGCAGCAAACCTTGAATGATTTAGCTCTGTTGAAATTTGACTTTTTGAAAGGATTTTGGCTTGAAAATGGCATATTTAGCGGAGAACAGGACGGAAAACGCAAAATCAATCCAATTCCCGCTTCTTATATTGGAAGCGTTTTCAGTTCAGCAAGCGTTAATTCGTCAAAACAAGGCTGCAAGGTCATGTGCCTCCGCAAACGGCGGCACATCGACCGGCAGCCTTCTTTTTCCTCTCCCCACAAACGCAAGACGTTTGCGGGGCCCCAAATATTCAACGGACAGTTCTTCGGAGCTGTCTGTTTTTTATCGGCGGGCGGCTTATTACAACGGTCTCGGGGCTTTTCCCTATTACGGGGTTTGACGCGAGAGGACGCTCATGATAATGCGCCCGGTATAGGTGCTCATGCTCAGATCAGCTCAAACCGGAAATTCTCGAATTTCAGTCTGCTCCCTTCGTCGGCCTCCATGGGCAGCAGCGCGCGGGCAATGAAATAGGGCTCCTCCTGGGCGCTTGTGCAGGTAAGCCAGGCGTAGTCCCCGTCGATTTGGGTGAGGACATAGTACTTTGTATCCATGGTATCCGCTCCTGTCTTTCAAATTGTAATCATTATACCCGCTGTTTCCGGGAGAATCAATCCGCAACCGTGTTTCTCCCTGGGATTTGTTCTCTCCCCTTGCCATGTCCGGCGGGATTTGGTACAATCGGCGCAGAACGTTTCGCTTTGGGGGTGCGTCATGCGCTTTCAGACCATATTCAAATACCGCAAAAACATGATGGCGGCCGCCATCGTGATGATCCTGCTGTACCACACCAAGGGCGCCTGGCCCGAGATCGCACTGAAAAGGATCGCCGGTTACTTCTACGGCGGCGTGGATCTGTTTTTCTTTGCCTCGGGGATCGGCTGCTATTTCTCCTACTGCAGGGACCGGGACGCCGCCGCCTTTTTCCGCCGGCGATGCGCGCGCATCCTGCCGGTCTATGTTCCCTTCGCTCTGTGCTGGATCGCGGTGGAGGCGCTGGGCGCGGGCATAAGCTTCTCTGCGGCTCTTGCCAATCTCTTCGGCGTGCACGGCTTTCTGGACATTGCCCCGAGCTTCAACTGGTATGTGTCCGGCATGTGGCTGAGCTATCTGCTCGCCCCGTTTCTCGCTCCGCTGGCTGAGCGCTGTGACAACCGGGTGAAAGCCATCGGGGCGGTCCTTGCGCTGCTGCTGTTTTCCTGTGCCTTCTGGGGCGACACGCAGCTCATCATCATCGTCACGCGCCTGCCGGTCTTTTTCGCGGGCATGCTCTTTGCCGCCGAGAGTGAGCGGCGCGAGGCGCTGACGAAGGCGGAGCTTGCGCTGCTGCTGGCCCTGATTCCCGTTGGGGCGGCGATCTTATGGGAGAGCCCGAAGTTCTTCGCCGACCTGGTGTGGAGCCACGGCCTCGCCTGGTACCCGATGCTGCTGATTGCGCCGGGGCTGTGCGTGGCTGTCGCCGCCGTATCGGCCTGGCTTGACCGCTTTGCCGCCGGGCGCGGGATCAACAAGGTGCTTGGTTTTCTGGGCGGGATCACGTTTGAAATCTATCTCGTCCACTTCTGGGCGCTGGAGAAACCGCTGCCCATGTTTCTGGGGCTTACAGCGCTGTACACCGCCGCGCTGCACCTCGTTTCCGGGCTGATACAGAAAAAGGTAAAAACCGCGAAAATCTAAAGGGCGCATCGCAAAATTCACTTTTTGCATAACCTTGCTATAAACAGCGTAGGGGAGGGGCTTGCCCCTCCCGGCGGTACAGCATAATTATAAAAGATAATGTGCGGCGAAATCGTAGCATTTTACGAAATCGCCGTACATTTTTCTTAGTTCAAGCTTGTCGTGCGCGGGAGGGGCAAGCCCTCCCCTACGGTATTCACGGGCAATTATGCGAAATGAATGATGCAGTGTGCCCTGCTTGTTTATCGTATCCTCTCGTAGGTCACGAACTGATAGCGCACACCGTTTTCCTCCTGCCGCTCCCCCGCCTCGCGGATACGGAAATCCGGGGAGGCGTCCAGGTTTTCAAAGAAGCTGTCGGACGCGGGCGCAAGGTCGATCTTCGTGACGTGCACCAGATCCATAAAGGGCAGGAACTGCCGGTAGATCGACGCTCCGCCGATGACCAGCGTGCGGGGATATTTTGCCGCGAGGGCGAGGGCTTCGTCGGTAGAGTGCGCGACCTGCGCGCCCTCGATCCCGATATCCTGCCGCGTGACGACAATGTTATTGCGTCCTTTGAGAGGCTTCCCGCCCGGGAAGTCTGCGAGGGTCCTGCGCCCGACGATGACGGCGGCGTCCCGTGTCAGTTCCCGGAAGTGGGCGCGGTCGGCCTTCAAAACCACCTGCTGGGTCCCCTCGCTGCCGATGCCCCAGTCGGAAAAGACGGCGACGATGGCTTCCATGCCGTCCCCCCCTTACAGCGCCACCGGGATCTTCCCGACAAAGTCCGAATACTCGTAGCCTTCCATCCGGAAGCTGTCGCGGGTGAACTTATAAAAATCATCTACCGCGGGATCGACGATAAACTTCGGGGCGGGCTTGGGCTCGTGCCGGATGATCTCTTTCACCGCGTCCACATGGCGGTCATAGATGTGCGCGTCGGCAATGACGTGGACAAACTCACCGGGCTCGAGGCCGGAGACCTGGGCCATCATCAGTGTGAGCACCGCGTACTGCACCACGTTCCAGTTGTTGGCGGTGAGCATGTCCTGGCTGCGCTGGTTCAGGATGGCATTGAGCTTGTTGCCGGTCACGTTGAAGGTCATGGAATAGGCGCAGGGGTAGAGCGCCATTTCGGACAGATCGGCGAAGTTATAGATGTTGGTCATGATGCGGCGCGAGGCGGGATTGTGCTTTAAGTCCCACAGGACCTTGTCCACCTGGTCCATGTCCCCTTCGGGGTAGTGGTGCTTGACGCCCAGCTGGTAGCCGTAGGCCTTGCCGATGGAGCCGTTTTCGTCGGCCCAGGCGTCCCACACGCGGGTGCGCAGCTCCTTGACGTTGTTGCTCTTGGCCTGCCAGATCCACAGCAGCTCGTCGATGGCGGACTTCCAGTAGATGCGGCGGATCGTCATAATGGGAAACTCCTCGGCCAGATCATAGCGGTTGACCACGCAGAATTTCTTGATGGTATGGGCGGGCGTCCCGTCCTCCCAGCGCGTGCGGACGGCGCGGTCCGTGTCCCAGATGCCGTTTTCCAGAATATCCTTGCAGTTTTGAATAAAAATCTCGTCAGCTCTGCTCATATGCTTACCTCGTTAAACGTGATGGGAACATTGTACCATACAAAGTGAAAAGTGAAAAGCGGAAAGTGAAGAGAAGGAGCGCCTGCGGCGCGATTATCATTGTCCGCTGCGCGGATAGAACGTCATTTTGAGCGCGAGCGAAAAATCTTCATTTCGGTCACCGAACTAAAAGATCCTTCGCTCACGCTCAGGATGACACCATATTTCCACTTTCCACTTTCCACTTTTCACTTTTCACTTTTCTCACTCACCCCTTTTCCCTTTGCGGAATACGATGGTTTGGAGGTGGTGCGTATGAAATTTGCGGTGATCGGAGGCGACGCGCGGGCCGGGTGGCTGGCGGCATTGCTGAACGGGGACGGACATACGGTGCGCTGTTGGGCGCTGGAGAAGGCGGCGCTGCCCCAGCGCATCATGCAGTGCAGCTCCCCGGAGGCCTGCGTGTACGGGGCCGACTGGGTGATCGTGGGCATCCCGGCGGAAAAGGGCGGCGCGCTCCATACCCCGCTTTCGGTGCAGAAACTTTTGACCGAGGACCTGCTGACCGCCCTCTGGCCGGGGCAGACGCTGTGCGGCGGAAAGCTCGGGCAGGCGACATCGCTCGCGGCGGTGCGTGCGGGGCTCTCGGTGTGCGATCTCATGGCGCGGCGGGACTTCACCGTCGGCAACGCCGCCCTCACCGCCGAGGGGGCGGCGGGTATGCTCATAAAGGAAAGCCCCCGCAGCCTCTGGAAGGGCAGGGCGCTTATAACGGGCTGGGGCAAAGTCGCCCGGCAGCTCGGTCCGCGGCTTCGCGCCCTCGGCTGCGAGACCCGGATCGCCGCCCGCAAGGCCGGGGACCGGGCCGAGGCGGAGGCCTGCGGTCTCGGTGCCTGCTCCTTCGACGCGCTGCCGGCGCTTGCCGGGGAGCTGGATTTTCTCATCAACACCGTGCCCGCCCCGGTCATCTCGCGCGAAACGCTGGAGAGGCTTCGCCCGGACGCGGTGCTGCTGGAGCTTGCCTCCGAGCCGGGTTTTGATAAGGCTCTGGCAGAAGAACTGGGACTGCGCGTGGTTTTCGCGCCTGGACTGCCGGGCAGGAGTGCGCCCTGTGCCGCCGCCTGTCTCATGCGCGACACGATCTATACCGTCATACGGGAAAGGGAGGAAGAACATGGACAATAAAAAACGGCTTGGAGTCGCGCTGTGCGGCTCCTACTGCACATTCGAGCAGGTGTTCCGGGAGCTGGAAAAGCTCCGGGAGAAGTATGATCTCATCCCCATTATGAGTGACACCGCCGCCGAGACGGACACCCGCTTCGGCTCTGCGGCCGACCATATCCGGCACCTCATGGATCTGACGGGAAAGCGGGTGGTCACCACCATCGCGGAGGCGGAGCCTCTGGGGCCGAAGGAGCCGATGGCCGCGCTGGTCATCGCGCCGTGTACCGGCAACACCCTTTCAAAGCTTGCCCACGGCGTGACCGACAGCGCCGTCACCATGGCAGCCAAAGCGCATCTCAGAAACGGCAGGCCACTGGTGCTCGCCTTCTCCACAAACGACGGCCTCTCCGGCTCGGCGGAGAATATTGCGCGGCTGTTAAACCGCAAGCATGTGTACTTTGTCCCCTTCCGGCAGGACGATCCGGAAAAGAAGCCGAACTCGCTGCAGGCGGATTTCGCACTGATCGCCCAGACCGTCGAGGCCGCGCTGCGGGGCGAACAGCTCCAGCCGCTGTTGGTATAAACATTTGGGGCTGTGAAAAAAGTCAATTGACAGTGTAGTGGCCGACGCCCCCGGCGGCCCGAGCGGTACAGGCCTAAAATAAAGCA
>Ga0247609_10003247_pt1 | contig 16570 bp, 15 predicted proteins | sample 172DNAGHGlowgp2_FD_193487 | JGI IMG/M metagenome (GOLD analysis project Ga0247609, IMG submission 193487) | Sheep rumen microbial communities from Palmerston North, Manawatu-Wanganui, New Zealand - 1728 DNA GHGlow gp2 | ecosystem: Host-associated > Mammals > Digestive system > Stomach > Rumen ...
GAATCCATATAGAATACATGAAATCCCTTGTTGGTCATACAGGAATGAAATGGGTCAGTATCATATTCGCCGTCCCTCAACATCTTCTCTCTGTCGTAGATTGCAGCAAAGTTATCGTTGACATAGAGTTTGTTCTTTGGTAAGTTTCCGATTACGTTTGCTTCCCAATCTGTCGTAAATTCCTCACAAAGCCAGTTCTTGATGGTCTTTGAAAGCGTCTTTCCAAAATCACAGGACTCGATGATATGCTTCATCATTCGTCCTGCTTTCATCATAAATACATGGTCCTTCTCGTGATTGACGTATCTCACCATATTTGGAGTACCGTCTTCACAGATACCTTTCAGCTCATCTGTTGAATAGAGGGGAGAGTAGAAATGTCTCCCCAGGAGATAGAGGTCATAGGTGGTTGTTCCTGTAATCTGGCTACCGCTTTCCTGAATCTTGTTCATGAGTATTTCTTTCAGCTCTGCCACACTGGAGATATGGAGTAAACTGAAATCGTTGGTTTCAATGGCTTCTCTCAGGAGTTTCTTATCCTTGATAAAGCCCAGGAGTAGGTTGTTTCTTCTAGATTTGACACCGTTGCCGTGTTGAGTGATGCCAAAGATAGACTTGAATTCGTCGTAGTTCTTGAATTGAAAGTATAACATGGTTCTTGTTGTTTTTATGGTTGTTGATGATTTTTTGAATCGCATAAACGAAAAAAAGGGCTTACCACCGTCTTGCGTCTTGTATGCGTCTTGGTGATAAGCCCCTTGGAAGGGTGAGCCTGTGTGCTCGTTGGTCTATGCTGTAATCAGCAGGCTACCGGCCACGGTGGAAACCTTCATGTAGCTCTCGAATTCGATGGTCGGGTTCTCCTGCTTGAAGAGTGCGAGATTGAAGCTGCTTCTCTGCGTAGGCAGTTTCCTTGTCAGTCTGAGTCCGTCGTCAGTGATCCATGTCTTCACGTCCATGGTTTCCATGGTCGAGTAGATTCGTTTCTTGATGTCGTTGAGTTCCGTCTCCACACGTTCCTTCGTCTCTATGAGCTCGCGGATGTGCGATCCCTCGGACGCGATGTCTGAAGGGATGTCGTAGGGGTTCATGAATGCGGTGCCGTTCAGGTAGCACTCCAGCAGTTCCTCGCAGATGAAGGAAGGAACACGGTTCAGAAAGACGATGCTTGCGATGTGCTCAACTTTTCCACTCTTCATCATCTTGTTCCTGAGATGGATGATGAAAAGCTTATCGATTTTCAGCTTGGGATTCTGTAGCTGGAGAAACCAGGCGTAGGTGCTGAGTTGGTACCTTGCCAGTTCCTGCTTCTCTGGTGTCAGTACTCCGTAGGTCTTGATATCGCCGATGGAGACCGTATCGTCGCTGACACGGTAGATTTTGTCGATGTTTGATGCGAAGTGCTTTCCGTCCGTGACGGTGTACTCGCTCGCTTCATGTACGAGCCCGTGCGCCTTGCACAGGCTGATGTAGTCTTGCACTTCCTGTGAGCCACTATTGACAAAGTTGTGGTCAAAGTCATAGATTTGCTTATGTACAGAAGTCCCATATTCAGCTGCCTTTTTCAGGATGCTTTCGGGAATTTCCGCATAGAGTTTGGGATGTAGCATCTTCTTTATTGCCTCGGTGATGCCGGACAGTTGCCTACCGTCCAGCCAGTATTCGTGGAGTTTCTCATTGAATAATACTCCACTCGGTGTTAGTTCGATTCTTGCCATATTGTAGATGGTTTTTTGTTGATAATTATTTTCTCATAGACTGGAGCTGCACTCTCTTGGTCGTGAACAGCTCTTTGATTTGAGGGTTAGCCTCCACTTCGTTTTGATGATCGAGATAGAGGCTCATCAATGTTGGAATATCAGTCGCCTGATTGATTGCATTCTTAATGGATGCAAATCTGTCAACAGGCTTTTGTGTCACAGGTGTTGCTGTTGTACTTGCTCCACTGTCATCTGTAGTTCCTGGGACATCCTCACCCGAATAGATGTACAGTCCGAGACCAAACATAGCGAGGTTTTTTACTAAGCATCTCATGATGGTCTTGTTCACGTCGAACATCGTCGCTGCATTGACGGTCTTCTCGACATACTGCTTACGATAGTTATCATATACCTGATACGTATAAGGTTCGAGTTTCATGGCACGATTGGCTCCGTTCATGACAGGTAGCCACATCTCATGAGTCACGTCGTCAACAGTAACTTCTGTGAAAACGATAATACCGATGTTTGGATCCGTGAAATAGGGAAGTCCTGTGTTAGGGTTCTTCACAATACGGTAGGTAGCTGATGGATAAGCATACTTGAATTCTGACCATGCATTGCTCCAAGAAAGGTAGGTCAGGTTTTCTCTTTTCTCAACCTTGTCAGAAAGGTCGAGCGTACTGAGGGCATCGAACATGATGCTTCTTCTTTCGTCAGCTGTTGCATCAGCTGGAATCTGAGGTTTTACAAATTTACACATAGTGATTTTTGTTTTTGATAATGGGTTAATAATTTGGGTTGATATAAACACAAAAAAGGAGGGGAGCACACAGATACCATTGTAAAATACTTTGATATGATGTAGTGCTCCCCTCCGGGAAACTAGGGGCGTAAAGTTGGCGTTGCTTCCCTAGTGGTTTGAATATCGTTGTTGCCTACTGGATAAACCAGTTCCAAGTATCGTCATCGTGATTGATTGCCGATGCGATTCCTTTGGCACATTGATATGCGTTACACGAGCGTTCCAACGAAACGTCGATGTAGTTGTTCTTGTAGTTCGTGAGCAGCATGTAGAACTGCCACGCTGTGATCTCCTTGCCGAATCCTCCAAAGTTCTCATCGGTATAGTAATCACGTACCATGCTGTTGACCTGGGCCTCAGGGAGTATAAACTCCGGCAAGCCCAGCTCGTTCTTCATGTTTGTCGGTAAGGCTGCTGCCATTCGTGCACGGCCCAGGAATTGGGCGAGTGTCGATACATTGACAACAGTTTCCTTAAGATTTTGCATTTCCTCAAGGTGCTGCTTGTAGTTGTAGCTCTGGAACAGTTCGATACAGTATTTGTATAGATCTGCCGTGTTCGTCACCTTGATGTTGAGATTGCATCCATCCGTACTTCTGCAAAGCATATTGGTGCATACGGTATTAAGAAAACCTATGCTCGCCTTGATGACTTGCTTCTGGGATGAATTACCAAGAAGGTTGCAGTCTGCATAGTTCCTCACAATACAAATTTGGAGGTTGCATCTGCTTCCGTTGATCATGCCTGAGATTGATGGAATTTCTATCATTGCCATCATTCTCTGGTAGTAGGAGTCGGAGTCTTCTGGTCGAAGGTTCTCAACCAGCTTTCCTGCTCCGAATCTGTTTCTCAGTTTGAGTTCATGTGAGACACGAATGACCGGGGAATTGATTTCCTCCCCGTCAAAGAATGTGCTCACTGCGTCTGCCACTGTTGATATTGCTTCGTTGTGGCTGATGGTCTCGACGTTGTCCCTGCTGAATACAGGTGTCAACATCTGTCCGAGTTCTGTGAATCCTATTTCCTGCGTGTTGCCCAGGATGAAAGGACTTCTCACTTCTTGTTCAGGCTCCATGACAACCATTGCGTTGTTGCCAGCTGTTCCTGAATGGTTTGTAATAATATTGTTTGCCATAGTTGTTTAGTTTTCATGGTCAAAACTTGAACTGGACTCTGCATTGTGATGTGCATGTCGGTCCATTTCGTTGGTGGGTGGAGTAGTTTGGTTTTGTGAAGCGATGATTGCTCCGATGATGAGGAGGACTACAAATACTCCGATTGCTGTCCATCCTTCTTTTTTCTTGCTCTTTTTCATAATGTTGTTGTTTAAAATGTTAATAATCAAATGTTTGTCTATATATAAATAAGGGTTTTAAGGACTATGGGACGGTGTAGAAAAACTGTACTCTGCATTGACTTAAAAACCGATTTTCAACACGAAAAAAAAGAACCAGCTACACAAATCCTCTTCGGTTGCATAGCTGGTTCTTTCAGGCTTGTAGATATACTTCTTCTCAATTTACACACAAGGTAATGAGTTTCCTCGTATATCCTCTGCCCAGACACGTCATCCTAAACTTCTACAGAAAAGGAATCGATGCCTATATTGCCTGGATTATTATTTGTTAGAGGAAACCTCTCCAGGCGGTGTTTCCTTTTTTTATATTATGATGGCGTCTAAATTTTGCCATCTATATTATTAAGGATGTGAGCGGATCTAAGGCGGTGTGTTTGACCCCTTCAAAAACGCTTTCAAATAATGAAATTACTCAATCCACTTAACGATTGGGTATGAACTATATGAGCCTTTTTTCCACACGAACCATGCATAGGAAACAGCGGATCCATGCATTGCCGAGAACTCCCCATTCTTTGCACACGGAATTCTTGATACAAATTGGAGAATTGCTTCAGGTGGAAATTGCTTGAATAAATCATGATACCTGTGCTGCCCTTCCAAAAACGTCGTCTTGAGAAACATGCAACACAGACCTTCCATAGGCAAAATATCGAGTGCGTGCAACACAAAATCAAGAGCCTGATTATAGGGCGGATTTGTCACAATAGAGGAACATCCTACAGGCATTGTATTTCTCTGCAAAAAATCAATTCCACTTGTTCCAAATCCATACTCAAACAAGTCTTCTGAAATAACTGTATATCCAAATTCTTCCAGTCTGCGAGAAAGGCTACCATTTCCACAACAAGGCTCCAATATAAGCGGTGGTAATTGGTATACACTAAGTAATCCGTCAATGGCTCTCGGGTGTGTTGCATAGAAATCGTGTATCTGCCGTGGAGTTTGTGAATGGCTGCTGAATCCGCCCGTAGAAAATACCGATGTCGAGTTTCCGTTCCAATCTTTTTTATTTTTTCTCATAGTTAATTTCAAGTGAAAACAATTATTCATACCATTAAGAATTTCACGGGTTCTCAGTTTTTATATACATGGGGTGTGATGTTATCGTTATTCTTGGGTGTTCAAAATTGTGCAATTTCCCATTTCACCAAAATAAGTTGTGTTGTTGCTCAATACAACACACATGAAAAACGATGATGATGTCATAACGAATTACACGAAAATACGATATTTCCGAAAAAACGAAATGCCAAGAAAGGGACATCGCACCGGGCCTCTTTGCCGTGCCCGATGCGAGTCTTTCATATGAAAATGCTTTTCCTCAGATTGCAGGTCATGCTATCTCGAGCTTGTAGCCCCGACATGACTTGTTGAAAGCCTTGTTTGCATAATAATATACTAAACCGACATTGATGTTAAGCTGGCGAGAAACCTCCATCATCGATTCTACATCACGCTCTGGACCCCCATTATCAGGAGTAAGACGTACAGCCTTCTTCTTACTGCTTTTACGTATCTTCTCCTTTTGTGCGTTAGGCATCTTATTTCCCTTGTTTCCACGACCGCCTTTGCTTGTATTGTAGCCATTGTCGTGAGAATCAAATTTATCAATAAACTTAGCCTCCATACCCTCCAACTGCTTGTCAAGTCCATCTTTTGAGTCAACGATAATGACATACAGCCTCTCGTAGTTAAAGGCATCTAGCCCCAAGTCCCTGCGTGCAGCTGCAATCTTAACGCCACCATAGGGATTGTTCTTCCAGTTCCAAGCATATCTTCGCTTCTGCTCGTTGGTGGTACAGCCGACATAGCTCTTTCCGTCTGCTGTATAGTATCGGTAAACTACGCCAACAACAACATCCTCTACTTTCATCCATTTATACTTCATCCTTTCCACCTCCTTTCCTGCTTGTTGTAATTTGAAGTGTTACTCCAATACGCTGTAATTTTGTTTTTAGTGCTTTATACGCATCGGATCTCCTGCGAGTACGTGGAATAAGTCTCAGCAGTTCCTGTAGCGATATTTTGATAACTCGTCCTTCAACCAAATCCCCATAGTTCTCAGTCAAAATAAGGAGTTCTGGGTCATCGTTTGAAGAAGAAACAGTAGCTTCTCTGGCGATAACATGAGGGGCTACTTCGATAATGCTATTTTGAATAGCATCATCTTCCTCACGGTTGTGGGGCGTGCTGGGCACCCTCTCCCCACAAACAATTCTTAGAAGATTTTCAAACATTGTTTTCGAAATCTTATCAGAGATAAGGGTTACAATCTCGCCGAACTGAGTTTTTCTCGTTTCAGAGATAAGGGTTACGACCCCGATGAACTGAGTTTTTATCATTTCAGAGATTGGATGGACATTTGGGTGGACACTAGGAAAGGGGAATGTCCAGGGAAGTGCTGGCCAAATGTCCTATCAAATGTCACATGGACATTTATTGAAAATCAGGAACTTAGATGCTATTTGGACATTAGACATTCGAAAAAAGAACACCTCGTTTTTGGGGGATGTTCTTTTCATTTTCTTATGGGAATTCGTAGTAAAGTTCTCGTTTTCCTGTTGATGGTGTTGTAAGCTGCCGCATTACTACATCCGGTATGAAACGCTCTATGTCTTTTGCTTTTGCAGTGGCATTTATACCTACCTTGCAGTATATGTTTTGGAGGATATTCTTCACATCAGCCAGAAGATAACATTGACCTTGTTTGAAGGTTGCTTTACACTCTTCAGTCACTTTATAAAAAAGCATTTCTGAAGATACAGCTTCTGAAATATCCTTCTCACGGAATCGTAGGGCCCTGAGTCTATTACCACCCAGAAGATTGTAAGACTGGTGAAAACGGTAGTCGATGAAAGGATCTTGATACAAGTCGTCTGTATGCTCTGGATGCTGCTCACGCATTGCTGTATAGACATACAACTTTTCAGGGAAAGTTTTTGCCTTGTAGAAGTCATGCTTAAACTGATCCAGTATCATATTTCCGGTCTGTGTATTGTAACCGCATGTGCTTGTAACATTGATATTGGTGTTATCAACCACCGTCTTGATGATACTAAGAGGTGAGTTATAGACATAGCTTGACAACTGCCAGTCCCGTATCTCTGTGCTCTTTACAAGATAGTTCTCCTTCACCACGAAACCGCCGTTCATGTCGTCAACAAACTCAACATAGTCATCTGCATACCGAACATCTTCGGAACGCTTAACTATGCCATCCTTGAGCATCATCTTGGTCTGGTCATCAGAAGCATTGTACTTCTCAATCCATCGACGTGTCGCCTCTTCCTTTTCCTTTATACGCTGTATCGCCATATCTATTTTAGCCTTGCTGTTGGCACGGTAGTATAGTACTGCATCCTTTCTGAATGGCTGGTCGAGACGCTGTCTTCCGAGAATCTGCGGAGTATCAATGATAAGGTCACTCTTATTCCATTCGAGGACACCATCGCTAAATATGTATGTAAACGCGCATCCCGAATAGAAGTCAACTCCCTCAAAAGATGCACGTGTCACAAAGGTAAACGTGCGGTTGACAGGATTCTGCTTATCTGTGCAAAGTTCTCCAATGTGCACACCCAATTGTTTGAGATTCCTTACATACTTGTTCCCTCGTGAGCAGAGTACATTTACTTCGTCAGGGTGCAGATTGTTTTCTGATATGATCTGCACTATGGTACGCACATCATTGAGGAATATCACAACCTCTGTTGAATACACACTAACACCATTTACTATCTTTTGTGCAAAGTAGCCGCATTGTCTGTACCCTGTAATTATCTCCCTACAGATAGACTTACTGCTTTGTTTTTTCTTGTATGGACGCATGTCGAGGTTAGGAGTTTCCAGTACCGACGGATCCCAGATGAGCTTATAGTATGTTTGGACATCTGCAAAGTCCGGGAAGTTGTTGATGTAGTTCTCATCAATCGGTGTAGCTGACATATAGCATACGCTTCTCACCCCTCTCAGGTTGTGTAGGAACTCCAATTCAGTTCTACCCTTGAATTTACTGTCCCCCATCAAGCACTGGAACTCATCGACCAATACAGTAAATTGATTGAGTATACGCATGTATGCTAACTGTTCAGCCACATAAGGATAACTGTCAATAGTTACCAGAATCTTTGGTATCATAGGCTGGCATACTCCCCAAGGAAAATAGGAAGAAGTGCATGCGTTGATGTAGTAGCAAAGTCTTTCCTTAAGCGTCTGCACACTGGTAGATGTGTCCGTGCTATTTCTGAAAAGATGAGCCTTGGGGAATTGCCTTGCCTTAGAATAAAGGACATTGCTACGTGGGGAAACTAAGATGCAAGGCTGTGGAGACTCCAGGAATAGAGTAGTTCCGCCACAACCTGTATTTACTTTGTTAAGGATATACTTTCCCTGTTGAGGGAGAATGTTTAATAATCCTTGCCAATCACTAAGATATCTGTATTGTACTGGCACATTTATTTCCTGATAATTCATGTATTTTGGATTTAAAAAAATTTCATACTCTTATAAGTTTTGATAACTCAATTTTCATAAATAAATGATACTTGATATTTCATAGTTTGTTCTTAATGAAATTCTTGATAACTAAAAATTTCATAAATAAATAAATTATTAATAATTAATACTTAATGAAATTCTTGATAACTAAAAATTAGTAATTAAACAGAAACTTAATAATAAATTTCATAAATAAACAAAAACTTAAATATTAATACTTAATGAAAATTTATTTAACTTAAATATCATACTTAATAAAAAATATTGAATGTATAGGGTACAGATACAATAAAAATATTAATATTGACATCCTACTTATATAATCTTCCTCTTTTTTGTCAAAAAAATATTGTAGTAGTATCGTTCACATAGGCTCCCGCCGCCTGAGGGGATATAATATTAAATTAATAGCGGTACCCTCTACAGTTAATAATCGGTACCCTCTACAGTCTTTGCCTCTTAATTTTGAATCCTTTACGATACTCTTCATTATAAGTCTCAGTATCATATCCATTGGTATAGTTTTCTTCCACTTCTTCTTCCGAAAACTCTCCACCTCTTGTTAGGGTTATTTCATTACTCTTATACAATTCTTGAACATATTTCAACCCAAAGGTAAAGTCAACGCCTGCTTTGGATGCTTGTGTCCCAAACCAATATGCTCCATCTCGTCTAGCTCCTTCAATCAAGTATTCAGGATGAAACCTTTTACAACGACTCTTCAACATGTTCATCACGCTTGCATCGCTTGGCAATCCTACTGCTATCATAGGCTTTTCACGATTAATGATTGGTTGTTGTTTTTGCTTAGCTGTATATGCATGATAGCTCGATGCTTTTACATCAAAAGCTGTATCATACGTAAAATGATATGGCACTGGTGAAGGGTTAGTCCATACATCTGGATCATAGCAGAGATAGTTACGACGTGACAAATCCCTGCACCTTGGATCCGTTTTGATATAGGGAGTCTGGAACATGTGCATCAGTTGCTGGTACATGTTGTCGTGCATCCCTGGATCTACGTTATCATGAAGTACTAAAGCTTTTAGACCTCTTCCACTTGGAGTACGATAAACCCATCCAACACAAGGAGTTGCCATCAGACGCATATACAAGTCTGTATACTCTTTTTGTGAAGGGATGTGATCAAAATCCATAGCAGTAACATTATTGTACTTTACAATGCCATTATTATAAACTCCATTGAAGCTAACGGCGGGTAGTAACTGCTTTTTAGCGGATTGTAGATGTTTTTCATCTGGTAGATGCTGCATCAAGAACGTAATATTTTTCAGTGAATCATAAATGCCTAAGCAAGTATCTTCAATGTAGTAGTCACCGTCACGTATGATTGTGATAGCGTCTTGCACTTTTATCGTTTTCAGCCCATGCTCCGTCCAATTTATTCGACCGAACAATGTGATTTCAAAATTCATCATAATACAATTTTTTTCCTTTTGATTAGTTTTATCATTATAAGTAACAAAAAGATTGTTTTGTCAATAGTAAGAGTCTAAGGGCTTCTCATTTTCCTTTTTTGCAACAAAAAAAGGAATCACCCTTGCGAGCGATTCCCTTCTTCCTTAGCTTTCAGACTAAAGCACCTTTTTCAAATGGCGGGTGATAGTCTTAAAACTCACATCCTTGCCCATTGCATTTAGCCTCCTTTTCATTTCTTCATTACTCAGCCCCTCCTCTTTCCATTGCTTCAGCAACTGGTCATCCTCTTCAAACAAGGTCTGATTGTTACTCGTGCGACCAGACTGTGGGTTTTGTGCAGAGGAGACTGGACTACTTTGAGCTTTTGGCTTCTCAGGGCGTGCCTGAGTTTCTTCCTTGATGCATTCGAACTCATAGTGAAGATATCTGTTGTTTTCATCCAGCTCTTCCATATCTTTCCTGATAACCAGAACGTTACCGTTGAAAGGCGCAGAACAGCCCTTGGGATCTTTCAAACACTGCAAGAAACGATGGTTGATATCAGTACGTTCTTTGCGTAATGCGGTTACGGAACCAGCTTTCTGGAATGCCGAATCACCACCTTTGATGTCACAGATAGACAGTGGTGCCCAATCCTTGATCTCGTCGAGGTGTATGGTTGCAACAGGAGTCAAGAAGATGCCTCGTCCTTCAGCGATTTTCATGGCTTCCTCAACCCCCTTGACAAATACAGTATGTCCGTAGCCATACAACTTGGTTGCTGGGTCGATGCATACAAGTGTATGTTCTTTGAGTGTTTCAGCCAAAGATTTCAGGTGCTCAATGAAGCCATTCAAGCTGAACTCTGGCAGATCTTCAGGAAGGAACCATGTAATGCCTGAGTCGCGAAGTACCTTGCCTTTACCATACTTACCAGCCAACTCATCAGAGAAGTTCTCAAGTCGATAATAGATAACCGAAAGCTTGACAGATGCACAACAATCATCAGGGAGGAACTCTGGGCGTGTCCCTCTGGCTACTGCAAGAGCAATTTGCACCATGAGGATGGTCTTCCCAACGCCACCTCCTGCAACCATGAGGTTTACCTGACCAACCTTCATGTAGCCACAAACGACCCATTTTGAGTCATCATAGCTACTACTAGGTCGGTTGAACAACTCATCAGATGAATGTCCACCAAGGTTGATGTCAGATTCTGAATCCGTGACATAGCCGCAATTTGAGCCAACTGCATTCTGATGCTTTTCCATTTCCGACTTCATCGTCTTCAACTCTTCCCTCATTGCTTGAACTTCGCGTTTGCATTCCTGCAAGTCTGAAGCAAATTCAGTCGACTTTTTCATCATCTCACATGCGGTATGTGCAGCGGTTTTAAGAACGTCGCATTCAGTGTCGTTGCGCTTCTTGAGACTATCATACACAAAAGCCTTCTCTGCTTTGGTAGCATCAGCCTTTGTATCAGCCTTCTTTTTACGATTATAGCGCCAAATACCAAAGCTAGTTGATACTGCTATTACTACTGATGTCCAGAAAGCTGTTTTGTGGTTGTTAACTGTTGCAATTCCTTTGTTATATAAATTTTTGAATTTCATAAGAATTCTTGTTTCTAATTATCGTTATAGAAAGTATAATTAATGTACGCACGCGTGGGTCTATTTCACAGGATTAATGATTTAGAAGTTTTCCAAGTACCACATCAACCATCCCTGGATTTAGCGGCGTTCTTCAGTAAAATCTTCACTGCTGCGAGAACGTTAAGGATATGCTTTACATCTTCCTCAGCTTCTTCCTCAGTTCTTCCGTAGCTCAGGGCTTTGTCTCTTAACATCTCATTGATGCTTCTTGTTGCTGTCCCTTGGCATGTGGTTGCATGAGCGAAGAGCTTGTAGAGGTATTCATCGGTTGAATTAACCTCCTTTTTCTGGTTTATATCATGTACTTCCATGTAGTTGTTTTTTTGTAGTTCGGCTGCAAAGATAGTATATAGAAATAACTTATAACTGAAAGATTTACAGAAAGTTATGATAAAAATAAAGTATATACTTGTGGTAGATTTTTGCTAGATTTTTGCAAGACTTTTCGCCGAACAGAGAAAAAAAACGAGCATAAACGATTCACGCTTATGCTCGCTAAAGGTACTAAGATTTAACCCTACAAAATCTATTTTACTTGCTTTATTTCAATTTCAACTGTCCTTAGGAGGTCTTCATATTTATCTATACCATACCCTGCTATAGTTATCGGTTTCCCTTTCTTACTAAAAAATATTTTTTTTACCATATTCTCAGTATCAAAGGGGAGATCAAGGCCTTTATATGCGTAGTGAAGGAAAGCAACAAATAGCCTTATTGTAGATCTCCATTGAATTGTTGAACATACAGGTTTGCCTGTACTCCAAAAGAAAAATTTAATTGCTTCAGGATCGTTAGGAATGCAGTGGCTGGCGAATGCAACACAAAAAGCGTTCATATCTTCCTTTGTAATTATGTTTGTTGGTGTTTTAGTCAATGACAAAGAATTTTCGTTTGATGATGGTGGTACTGACAGAGGTGCTTCGTCTATATCATCTGGACTTTCATCAACAATACCGAATATTGATGATAATTCTTCTTTTGTAAATTCAAAATCTTTAAATATTGATGGATTGTTACGACAACAATCTTTAAATTCATAAATCTTATCAGAAAATTCTGGTTGGTTTAATATTTTAGTTAACTCTTTATATTTTTCATCCTCACTATCTGTCAAATTGGATGCGATGTTACTTTCTTTAATAATCGATTGTATTAAAATACAAGCGAATATAAACTGTGTTTTAGATAAATTAACAGAATGAATTGGGTTGTCTGTCTTATATAATAATAAATAAGTAGATAATCTTAAATGTTGATATTTCGTTTTCAACTGATTATATAATAATATACTCCCCGCAAAATACGGTTCATTTATACAAGCATCACGAAAAGCAGGATAATTATTGTCCACTAATGCATCAAACATTTCATTTGCAGGTTTTTCTTTAGCTGTATGAAGATATAGCCAAGGATCCACACCATCTTTTTGTAAAAAATCAAAAAGTTCTTTAGTTTTGGAATATTTTGAAAGGTTAAATTTGCTAAGAAAAGAATAACGCTTATCAAATAACTTTTTAGTGTCAATCCAAAAAAAGTTTTTTTGCAGTGGTATAAAGAATTCTTTACAGATTGGCTTTATATTTGGAAAAGGTTCGGCCAGGGTAATCTCTTTTATTAGAAGGGGTGCATTATCCTTATCAAAGTCATAACCTACAGACAACAACAATTGCTTTGCATGTTCTTTATTTTGTTCTGTTCCAACTCCCCAATAATAGCAACATGCTAACATAAATCTTAATAAACTATAACTATTGATAGAGTTAGCATCTGCTTTTTTTGTTGATAAGTTATTGTTCAGTTGTTCAAAGATTCTCACAACTTCATAGAAATCGATACATTCATCATATTCGAGAGAAATATTATAAATATAGTTAGCACCAATACTATCTCCTAATTCAACAACTCTTAGGAAACAATTTATAGCTTTTTTGATATTTTTATCAGTGCTTTTTTTATGTAGATAACACTTTCCTAAAGCTTTCAAAGCATCAGTGTCATTTAAATCTTCTGACTTTTTTAGCCACTTGAAAGCGACACGATACTTATCATTATAAGCTAGTTCCTTACCATATTCACACATGGCTTTCTTGCCACCGTTTTCAGCAGCTATTCTGAGTTGTTTCAGTTTGTCTTCATTTCTATTCCGAATGGCGCTTTTCTGATTTCTTTTATCAATAGAATGTATAAGAATAGAATTTATGCCAACTAAAGCCATTCTGATTAGTTTCCAAAAGTCTTCCTTGCTAATCCGACTAGTGCTTCCCATACTTTCTTCCATGATATTCCAGATGTTTTTTAGTTATTATCCGCCAAAATTACTGCAAACTTCTCAATTTTCCAAGAACAAACACATTTTTCCTCTCTCTTCTTTTTTTATTCTACCTCAATGCCCATATCTCAAAGCATCTTCTTTGCCCACCAAGATTGCTTTCGTGTTTTTGATGCTGCCGTTTGCTTGAGAAGTTCGATACATTTTTCTTTATCAAAAACGTTCTCACCATTATATTTGGGAAGTGGCTATAAGATGATCGAGTATTTTCTTTGCCACTTTATTGTTCTCGGCTTCAGCTTTAACAAGTTCAATACACTTTTCCTTATTAAATGCAGCAGCTCTGCCTTTTAATATTTCTTTTGCAGGACCTAAGAATCCGTGGTTAACTAGTTTATATGTCATTTTTTCTTTGATTCCTAGAAAATCCTTGAGCTTGTCAAATGAAATTATGTATTTGTCCTCTGGGAATCTCTCTGCTTGACGCTGAATTCTTTCTGTTTTTTCTTTTTTTCGACGTTCAATTTTTTTCTCATCGACGAATCTTTGTAGATATTCAAATTCAAATTTTTGGATAGGAACTCCATCAGCTTTTGCCTCCAAAACAGTTCGCATACCTCCATCAAATGGTAAAAAATGAAAATATCTTTTATTTCCATTGTAGAAGGTAACAGTGATAAATCTAGTCTTTGAGGTTTTTGTTTTTCTCACTTTAAATTTGTATTCTATTATGCGGTTTTCAATTGTAACTTTGCGGATATGTCTATGGATTATGTCATATCGTTCTTTATCATCGGTAATATTAGAAATATGTTCTTTGAGTTTTATTATTCTTTCAAGTTCAGTTACAATTGTATCTACCTCGTCTAAATAAAACCTGGAGTCAAGATTCATAAGTAATGAGATAAGATGCTCTTTTTCATTATTATATGACGCTTGTTCCTTCAAGATTTTTCTTCGTTCATCATCAATGATTTTGAATTTTGTATCGCGTACTTCTTTTGATATGTGTCCATCAATATAGGATTCTACAACACGAGACTTTTTATTGTCTTGTTCCTTTAATCTTGTAACTATGTAAGATAGTTTTTCGTCAAGAATTCTAATCCGTTCTTGATACTTAGCCTTGTCTTCTGCAGCAAGGTTGAGTATATATTCTACCTCAGCATCTTGTGCTAGTTTCCACAAAATGCTGTCCATGATGTTAATGCTCATGGTATGTTTGTAAGTGCATTGAATCTCATGTACTTCATAAACATGACCTGAACGGTAAGCTTCAGAGCAGCGATACATTAATTTACTAGGACCTGCACCCCAAAATCGTCCGCATCTGCAAACAATAAGTTTGTGAGCATAATAGATATTGCGGCATTTGTTGGCAAAAGTGTTGTTTTCAAGTGCGATTTTTCTACAATGATCGAATTGTTCTGAACTAATAATGATAGGGTAGGAGCGGTAGTATGATGACCACCCATTCTTAACGGGCCTTCCTGTATATTGCTCGTTTGTTAAGATGTTATTTACCTTCGTGAGATTTATCTCAAACTTTCCTCTATGATAGAACTCCTCTGCTATTCGGGTTTGTGTAAAACCTGACTCGTAGAGGTTGAAGATTTCATGGACAATAGATGCTTCGTAATCATCAATTACGAAAATACTTCCATGCTCTTTATCGACTCTATATCCATAAGGTATCTTTCCTCCAGCGTATTGACCCTGCTCAGCCATTGCTTTTTTACTTCGTTTGAAACGCTTGATTTTAATATCCATTTCTTGCTCAGCAAGTTCACCAAGAATCTCAAGTGTCATTTTGGAAGCAGGATTCACACTTTTGTCATCATTAAGATATCTGATGCCATTAGTTTTAACGATTAGCTGTATTTGCCTATCTGCAAAATATTTCAATAACGAAGTAAGGACCTCCATGCGCCGTGCAAGACGAGAAACCTCCCAAATATAGACACAATCTATTTGGGAATCTGTTTCAATCCGCTTCTTCATATCCCAAATACCATCTCTGTCAAGTTCAATCTCAAGAGGTCCACGTGGGGTTTCCACTGTAATAATTTCTCCGATTTTTCTGGCAGATTCACCTTTTCGAGGTACCAGTATCATGTTTTCTTTACTATAGCCATCAGCTAAAGCAAGATTTATACACTCTTCTTCCTGTATGTCCAACTCTTGAAAGTTAGTTGACACACGACTCATAATAATGCACTTTGTAGTTTTATTTTCCATAAGTCGTAAAAAGAATGGAGTAAAAACAGGACTACAAAATCCTCGATAATGTTCCTATGCAAAATAGCAAGATGCCGGTCACAAGGCCTTGGACGGCTCCTTTGTTGTTTTTAGAGATACGATCTACTCGACCTGATAAATCCAATTTTGTACCAATCAATCCACCGATTGCCAAACTTATTATGAAGAGGACGGGATATTCACTCTTTGCTAAATTGGGTAGCGAAGCAGACATTCCCAACACCAGACAGCACAGTCCCAATGCGTCGAAAAGAATATGTTGATATCGTTGTTGAACACCTTTGCGGAGCAGAGACCCACAAGTTGCCCCCACTAATATCGCTCCAGTGTTTACGATGGTTCCAAGCATAATGATCAAGTCGTGTTGTAAATGTTTTAATGCTTTTGTGTCATGTCCGTTTTAATAAAAAACAAACTAACCTAAACTATTGTAGTTTAAGTTAATGCCATTTATTTGAGGTGCAAAATTATTAAGAATTTATGAATTCGACAAATTATTTTACAGATTTCTATACAAAGACATTTTTTATTCAACATGCTTATCAATTGAGACTTTTTGTGTAAATTTGCCACCGCATGCTCTAAACAATCCTTCGGAAACGA
>Ga0247609_10003249_pt1 | contig 16569 bp, 14 predicted proteins | sample 172DNAGHGlowgp2_FD_193487 | JGI IMG/M metagenome (GOLD analysis project Ga0247609, IMG submission 193487) | Sheep rumen microbial communities from Palmerston North, Manawatu-Wanganui, New Zealand - 1728 DNA GHGlow gp2 | ecosystem: Host-associated > Mammals > Digestive system > Stomach > Rumen ...
GATTTTTCTTTCTCTGGAATAAAAACTGCTGCACGTATGATGTTAGACAAAACACCACAATCTGACATTAACGAAGATTTTATAAATGATTTTTGTGCATCTTTCCAAACTGCTGTGGTTGATTGCATAATTAACAGATTGAACAATGCGTTGCGTGATGAACGTGTAAAACAGGCCAACCCAAAAACATTGGTTGTCGCGGGTGGTGTTGCAAAAAACAGTGCTATACGCGATTCAATGGAAAAATTAGCAAATAAATTTAATATGCAATTTGCCGCACCGCCAATGAATCTGTGTACTGACAATGGTGCCATGATTGCATGGGCAGGAATTGAAAATTACAAAATTGGCAATATCGTTCACGAACCAGTTGCCCCCCGCCCCCGTTGGCCGTTGACTGAATTATAAAAAATTGGTATAATATTTGGCATGACAGATTACGCAGACAGATATGAACAATTTACCGCTGCAACAGTTAAGTTGGCAGAACAAATTCATAATGCAAATCGCGACAAAGTGCTGAATATACAATATACTTTGCCACAAATAACTTTGGCTTTGCGTAACATATATAAAACACCATTGTTTCATGAAAAATTCGTTTCCAGCAAAATGTCCGACAATAAATGGTCTTCTGGATTTTGTGCGATGGCCAGCGTTATTATATACGAAATGTATGGTGGCGACAAGGTTTGGGATTTAATGGCTATTCGATACAACGATTGGAAAAACGGATCTGTTGTTTTCTTGCGTGACAAAGCTACAGGAATAAACTTTGGAACAACTGGGGAACATTTTTATCCTGAAACCATACCTTATGAAATTGGAACCCCCGTAGATTTTAGTAAAATAAAAACCCCACACAAAGAAACATTTGAACGGGTTTTAATGTTCGAATTAAAGAAATTAAACAGAAATTCTGCAAAATAAAAGATTGTTTTATGTTACCGAAACCAGAACCTTTTGTTAAACCAGATATGATATTCAGTGTCAGCGACGCATCGCAACTGTTAAAAAAAGTCGTTGAAACTGCATTTCCTGAAATTCGTATTCGTGGTGAATTATCGCAAATAACACGCGCATCATCTGGACATATGTATATGACAATCAAAGATGAAAACGCAGCAATAAACGCAATTATTTGGCGTGGAACACCTGTTAATTTTAAACTAGAAGAAGGAACCGAGGTTATCATAACAGGTCGTTTTACAACATATCCTGCGCGCAGCAACTATCAAATTATAATTAATTCTATTGAATTGGCTGGGGTCGGTGCAATCTTAAAAATGCTGGAAATGCGTAAACAAAAATTAGCAGCCGAAGGATTATTTGATCAGTCCCGTAAAAAGCCTTTGCCACGTTTTCCACAAACAATCGGTGTAGTTACCAGTCCAACTGGTGCAGCATTTCAAGATATTCAAAACCGTTTACGTGAAAGATTTCCTGTACGTGTATTACTTTATCCTGCTACTGTTCAAGGCACAACTGCCGCCAGCGAAGTTGCGGCAGGAATCGAATATTTTAATCGTATGAATAATGTAGATGTCATTATCGTTGCACGTGGTGGTGGTGCATTGGAAGATTTATTACCTTTTAGTGAAGAAATTGTCGTTCGTGCCGCCGCAAACAGCCATATTCCGTTAATTTCTGGGGTTGGACACGAACCAGATTGGATGTTGATTGATTTTGCTGCAGATGTGCGTGCGCCTACTCCGACTGGTGCCGCCGAAATGGTTGTCCCAACCAAAATATCTTTGATTCAAGAAATCGATAATATGTCACATCGATTAAATACAGCATTTTCAACACAAATAATTCAATATAAACGCAATATTGCAAATATTAACCTGAAAAGTCCTAAACAGGTTTTAATGGAACAATCACAAAGATTGGATGATATCGCAAAAACAATGTCTTTGATAATCAACACTAAAATCCAATCTGCAAAACAAAAAATTGAATTATTATCCAGATTTCCAAACATATTGGAAAACCGGTTTAATATATTAACACAATCGGTAAACCATATTGGGCAAATGTTAAATTCTTTGTCTTATAAAAACGTCTTGGCGCGCGGATATGCAATCGTGCGTGATAAAGACAATAAAATAATCAGCTCAACCGCCGAAATTCCTGCAACAATTGAATTTGCCGATGGCATCAAACAAATCATATAAACCTTGACAATCCGCCTGTTTGTTGTATTTTTAAGATAACAAAACAAGGGTTTTATATATGTATAATGATTATTATCCTGGTGTAAGTTATGTTCGCAGATATTTCAAATATGAAGTGATTACACCATTGACACCAGAAAACGCAAAAAACGTTACAGATATACTTAAACGCAATGATATAAGCGCGGTTACATACTTGGGGATTGCTTACACCACATATTACGGCATAAAAGACTCAAATGACAAAATGTTATGTTTTGGCGAAATTGAATCATTTGACCGTCCTTGTGAATCTTATCGTATTTGTCTGGGTGATTACAGATCATATAAGAAACCCATTGAAATTGCTAATTTGAATTGCTGGTACAAAGATGTTTTAGAAACCACAGACATTAAAAGCGTCCGCCAAAAAGCCCCTGAAAAACAGATTCTGAAATTATACAACAAAATAGAAAGCTTATATCAATATCAAATACGACAAAAATAAATGGTTCAAATATACACAGGTTATGCCGGGGATTTTGCACTGTTAAACTATTACCAATCGTGTGGTTTGCAACCTGTTATTATTTCTGGGGGACGAATTATCGGATACCCACATATCAAAGATTCAAAATATTGTAAAAAATTGGCACCGACATTGAAATGGTGGTGGCCTTGGCATAAATCTTTGACAGAAAACAATAAAAAATCCGCACAAAAATGGTATACACAATATTATACCAACAATATATTAAAGACTCTTAGTCCATATACAACATATAACGAATTAATAAAATTGGGTGATGGCAAACCTGTTATTTTATGTTGTGCTGGCGAACGCGAAGAATATTTATTTTGTCATCGACATATTTTGGGCAATTGGTTAGAATCTAATATATCAAATCTAAGTGTTATTGAATATCCACATCCTGCCCAATATTTATTGTTGCCACAAAATTGCAAATAATGTAATATTTAACAAAAAACAAAGGGGCTTAATTATGATAAATGAAAAAATTCGTTTAAACAAAGCAATCAAACAACTATTATTATTAACTTTGATGAAGAACGATGTTTCTGTTAAATTGGCGGGCAAACCAAATTTGTATATCATCGTTGTAAAAAACAAAAAAGGCATATTCTTTGAATATAAACACAACGAAGATATTGACACTATTATGGTTGGCAAAGAAATTGTAGCACAAGACTACGCAAATACTTTACCCGAAGATATGCAAGACATATTCAATATTTTATCCAATAAAATAGCAGAACAACGCGAATTGGAACAATTGGAAAACGACAGACAAAATATCAAAGATTTTGAATTTCGTGCTTTAACCAGATTACAACAATTAAATAACAGATAACAAAAAATGCCCAAATGGGCATTTTTTAATTTTTTATAAGTGTTTTTGCAGTTGCAATTGATTCCGGAGTTATTTTTGCACCACTGATTATACGCGCAATTTCATTTATTCTGTCATCACCTGTGATTTCAATAACATTTGTTATTGTTTTATCATCTTGCACATATTTAGAAATCTTGAAATGTTTATCCGCGAAACCTGCTACCTGGGCAGAATGGGTTATAACCAACAATTGTTCATTGTTTGCCAATTTATTTAATCGCGCACCAACCGCAGATGCCGTCGCACCACTTATTCCTGTATCCAATTCATCAAAAACAATTGTCTTTTTATTATTTGGATTATTCAACACAACACGCAATACCAACATAAAACGTGATAATTCACCCCCAGATGCAATTTTATTTAATGGTGCAAACGGCATGCCAGGATTTGTTTTTATCATAAACACAATTGAATCTGTGCCATTTTGCGATGGTTCGCTTTTTTGAATATCAACCATAAAATCAGCAGAACCTAATTTCAAATCTGGTAATTCTGTTAGTATTTGTTTTCGCAAATTATCGGCTGCGATAATACGCATATCGGTCAAAACCTTTGCGTATTCATTAAATATTTTTGTAAATTTTTCAACATCAGCCCTGCACCGTTTTAATTCTGCATCACTATTGTCAATCGCATTTAATTGCGTTTCCATTTGTGATAATTTTTCCGGCAATTCATCAGCTAAACATCTGTGTTTTCTGGCGGCGCCACGAATTGCAAACAACCTTTCTTCGATTGAATCAATATCATTAACATCAATATTATCAGGTTTTATTTGTTCAGACACATCAGCAACCATTTCTGCAGCATTATACAACCTGTCAATTATTTCAGAATATGGATTTGGGTCTGTTTTTATCCGTTCCAACACATGTGCCACAGAACAAATCTGTTCGTCTAATGGGTTTCCATTGTTTTTTAACACTTCTATTGCATCGGTTAATATTGCAGTATTCTTTTCGGTATCCATCATTTTGGCACGTAATGTTGATAATTCTTCTTCTTCGCCAATTTGTGGATTTAATTTACGTAATTCATTAACATTATGTTCCAAAAATTCGCGTTCAGATTCTGATTTTTCCAGGATTTCGGTCAGTTCTTTTAAATGTTTTTGTGCAATATGTAAATCAACATAAGCATTTTTAACATTCTGCAAAGATGTCTTAAAATCAGGGTTATTTAATTTCGCATATTCATCCAAAAAATCTATGTGCGTTGTCACATCTAACAAAGAGTGATTTTCAAATTGCCCATGAATTTCTACGATTTCATCACCGACTTGCTTTAATATTTTTACAGACACAGGGATATCATTAACCCATGCCCTGCTTTTGCCGTCTGTTGATAAAGTACGTCGCAAAATCAAACCGTCGTTATAATCTATACCGTTTTCGTTCAATATCTGTTTTACATTATTGTTTACAAAATCAAATTCCGCAACAACAGATGCTGTATCACACCCAGAACGCACCAAACCTGTATCAGAACGCGCCCCCAATGCCAACGACAACGCATCCAATAAAATACTTTTGCCTGCACCTGTTTCACCGGTCATAATATTTAATCCATCACCGAATTGTAAATTCAGTTTTTCAATTAAAACAATGTTTGAAATATATAAACCTGTTAACATACCGCGATTATAGACAAAAATACTTTGGTTTTTCAAGATTTTTTATTATCAAAACATCTTTTCTAACACCCAATCATGCAACCACAAAATATACCCTTTGATTTTATATTCAGGGTATGCAGAATGCAGCAATTCAGCATATTCGGTCAATTGTTTTTTATATTTACCGATGAATTCGTTTTTGTTTATATCTGTTTTATAGTCAATAAAATCAATAGTTTTATTATTATGATTTATTAACAATCTATCTATGCGACGACTGATAAAAACATTATTTATTTTCCCCGCAACAGGCACTTCTGTTTGTGCATCTGATGTAAAAAAAGGTATTAAATCTGGTTTGTTTTTTATTATTTCAACAATATTTACATCACCAGACACATTATTGTTTTCATCAACAACAACATGCCGCAATAATGCATGCATTTGCGTTCCTTTTTGGGTTGCAAAATCCTTATTCTGCACACCAGTTAAAAAATCTTTTAATTTCTGTGTCATTTGTAATCCGTATTGTATTTTCATCCGCAAACAAATCTTTAATTTTTGAAAAAACATCCCATAATTGTCTGTGCCAAACCATATCTGACGCACGTTCAGATTCACATCCATATATGTATAATTCGTCACGCGCACGCGTCATTGCAACATAAAGCAATCTGTAATATTCCGCGATATCGTCTTGTCTGTTTTTTTCAATAATTTCTTGGACAATTGATGAAGTTTTTGTTTTCCATAACCACAATTCATATTTTTCATTTTTATGTAAATGATTTATGTTTAATATTTGTTCAGATTTTGGAAAAGTTAATGTATCTATCAAAAATACTATCTTAGAATCCAATCCTTTGCTGCCATGTACAGTCATTATACGCACACCACTTGACGCGTCCATATCACGTTTAATTTCACTATCACCTGTTATAAACCATTTCAAAAAATGATACAGCGTTCCAGATTGTGTTCTTTCATAAGCCAAACACATTGTCATAAATTCTTCTAATGGATCGACAGCTTGTTTGCCTAATGCTGAAATAATTTTTTTTCTATTATTATTTTTGTTCAAAACATAGGTAAAAAATGAATACGGTGCCAATATTTTTGACCGGTCAATAACATCTAACAAATCATTATAAATATCAGTATTATATTCACGTAAAACATCAAAAACTGTCAATTTTTTATCCGTATTTTTTATTTTACACAAATTAAAAATATCGCGTTCTTTCAATCTGTAAAAAGGACTTTTTAATATACAACATAAACTATAATCATCGTTGTTATCGATACAGAATCTGACCAGATTTAACATATCTTTGATTGCAGAAAATTCAGGTAATTTTATTCTGTCGTTGCCCGCTATGTCTATTCTACGTTTTTTTAATTCATTTGTTAACACACTAACAAACGCACTGCGTTTTTGAACCAATATCATTATGTCTTTTGGTAAAATATTTCTCTGTTTTATCAGATATTCTATTTTATCTGCCAACATGTTTACATAAAGTTTATTTTTTGCAATCCCTGTTACATCACATTTGAAAACATTATGTATTTCAACCAACCCTGTATCATCTGTTCGATAACATTTATGTGTATTATTATAAAAATTTGTTTTTATCGCAATTTCTGGACACCCAAAGAACGCATCTACAGTATCTAATATTGGTTTTGTTGAACGAAAACTTTGATTCAACGGCACTTCACGAATAGTTCTGTAGTTTTCTTTTATCTGATCTGCAATTGCTTGACGACTGGCCGCAAAAGCCTGTGGATCTGCGTTCTGAAACCCGTATATAGATTGTTTTGTATCGCCCACTACAAACAAAGAACGGTTGTTTTCTGTGTCACCTTCTGTAAAAAAATCACCTGCTAATATACGCAATATATTCCATTGTTGTGGACTGGTATCTTGTGCTTCGTCTACCAATATATGCGATAAAGACACATCCATTTGAGACAAAACCCATCCCATAACATCTGGTTTTGAAAATAATTTTTGTGTATATAAAATCAAATCTTCAAAATCTAATAAATTTGATTCTTGTTTTATCGTTTTATATGCATTTGCAAAATCCATAGACAAATCAAACAAAGCAACCGTATATTGAAATACTTCCTTGTTTAATAAATATTGTTGAATTTTATATACACGATTTGATTCTGTTGCAAAAAATTCATCGTCCAAAAAACGTTTTACTATTTCGTTATCTTTGGTTAAATACAAATTTTTATACTGTTGAAAATCAACAGTATTTTCAATATATTGTCGTGTGATATTAATTATATTTGTTATATATTTTGCTGTTTTTTTTGATGATTGTTCAATTTGTTTTGCATGACTAATTATTTGTTCTAACCAATCTGATTTGACAGACAAATCAATATCTTTGTTGATATTTAATATTTCTTTGATTGTATTGATAAAATATTCACGATAAACACTAACATCTTCTACTTGAAAAAAAGCCCTGTATCGACCCAACAACAAAGAACGTAATTCTTGTAAAAAATATTCGGATTTAATATCCAAGATTTTAAAAAAAGCGTTTAATGTATTTGTTGCATTTATTTTGTTATCAAAAGATTTATTTATCATTCGATTAAATGCATTTTCCAACAACACAGTTTGTGCTGTTCCAGACACCAAAGACCATGCTGGTGATATTCCTGCTTCTATTGGAAAACGATGCAATATTTCTTCACAAAAACCATGTATTGTTTTTATTTTTAACATATCCGGGTTATCAATATATGTAAAAAATATTTTACGTGCAAAAGCCAAATCTTTGGCCGTTGGCGGATTATTTTCGGATACAGATTCTAACAATTCCGATAATTTTTCATCATCGGACATTGCCCATTTACTTAATTCTTTTAAAACACGGTTACGCATTTCGCCTGCTGCCGCATTTGTATAAGTTAAACATAATATACCCGGCACGATATCTGTATTGTATTTGCTGTTTCTAAACAAAATACGTAATAAACGATGCACCAAAACTTTCGTTTTTCCCGTACCTGCATTTGCTTGCACCCATATGTTTTCAGATGGATTCGAAGCAATAATCTGTTCTTGTGAAAAAACTTCTTTTTTTGACATTTATACCCTTGCTTTATTAAAAATATTTTAGTATATATTTCCTTAGAGTTCAAGGACGTTATTTAGGAGAAAGAAATTATGAATCAAACACTGTTAATTATTATCGCTGGGCTGGGATTTTTGTTGTTTGTAAACTTGGTTTGCTTGTTTTTTATTTCGCGCAAATCACAAAAAGTTATGCATTCTTTGTTAGAAATATTAACACATCCAGAAAACGCAAAAATTGCCGATGCCTCACGCGTTTTGCAGACAATCTTGAAAGATGAAATTGACAAGATTGATAATAATTTCAAAACAATGTCATCTGAATTACAAAACCAAATTCATCACACAGAAGAAATAAAATCTGTATTGGGTGAACAAAATGATAAATTGGTTGCGACAGCTGATAATGCCGTTAAACAAATATCTGTAATGTCGCAAAGATTAGACAATACGGTTGACGGATTAAATAATATTGTGACTTCGTCTGGATGGGGTGATGTACAACGCACCACAGATCAATTTTCTGCGACACTGGAAGAATTATTAACCAAAATCAATACAACTACAACAGCCACCACTGAACAAACAGAACAAATTACAAATCAAATCAATCAATCTTTGGAAAGTGAACACAAAATCCAAGAACAATTACAATCTTCGTTTACCGCGAATACTGAAAGCATGGAAAAATTAACAGCATCTGCGAACACATTACAACAACAGTTAACTGAACTTAACACCAATGTAATCAGTGGTTTTGAAAATGTGACTAAATCTTCACATGAATACGACGAAACAATGCATAACAATGACAAATTATTAAATGATTATCTTACCAAACTGTCTGAATTTACAAAACGAGCAAACAAAGAATTAACCCGTCAGGTTAATACTATGACAGAAACCGCAAATGTTGTTGGTGCAAACATCAGATTGGCCGAAACGTCTATTGATAAACAATTACGTAAATTGGAAACCGCAATAGAAACATTAAACAATTCAACCACAAATACTACAGCTTCTGTACGCGGAATTACAAACGAATTAGCCGGATTAACAAATCGTTTTGACAGTGAAATACATGACTTTTCAACCGGGGTTGTCAAAGAAATCAAAGATGTATCTGGGGTTGCCAATGAAACATTGGAAAACACAAAAACTGCAGCAACAGAATTTGCTAATTCTGTAAAAACTATGGGAATCGGTGTCCGTGAAACATTAATAGAAATGAACAAGGCACACACACAATTATCTGGACAATCAGAAAATCTTATCAAAATGTCCCAAGACACCACAGAACAATTAAAACCATTGTCCGAATTGATTGAAAAATATTACACAGCCCTGCCCGATTTGGCAACTGGTTCACGCGATATGAGTGAAAGTTTAGACCATATTGTAAATACCCTGGTTGATAAAATTAATGTTATGAAAACAACTATTTCAGAATCTTTGGAAAACATTAACAGTTCTTCTGCTGCGTTGGGTGACATAGCGGGACAATCGCGTCAACAAATGATAGATTTGATGGCCGATTATGCCAAAGCAGTAGAAGCAATGCAAAGTTTAAACAAACAAATGATGGTAGCACGTGCATCTGCACCAATGGATGCGATTAAGGTTGCACCTGCAATGAATTACAAACCTTTAAGCACCAAAGATTTTATGAATCAAACAGACAAAATGTTTGAAAAATTATACGAACAATCAGTTGATTTAACACGTGCTTCTGGGGCAACGATACCTGATGTTGTATGGAACAAATACAATAATGGTGACAATAAAATATTTGCCAAATGGTTGGTGAAAATGTTTAATGCGACAAATAACAAGCAAATCAAAGAATTATTAAAATCTGACAAAGTATTTAATTCTCAAGCTACACAATTCGTTCGTAATTTTGAAAAAATATTGTCTGGTGCAGAACAAACCAACGAATCCGAAAAATTAAAATCTGTATTATTAAAAACGGATTTGGGTGTTATATATAATGCATTATCTAAAAATATTTAATAAAAACCGGTGCAAATGCGCCGGTTTTTATTTATCTTTAATCAACGATATTTTTGTGCTGTTTTTATTTCGTGTAAAAACATACGCAAACGATCATCCATGACTAATTTTCCTGGCTGACATGTGACAATATGGTCAGGAATTAATTTGACCGCACGAAAATCATCTAGATTGCAAGTGTTTTCTTTGCGAACTTGCTCATCATTTGGCATATTTTGACGTGATTTAATTATGTTTATACCGTTTTTTGATGGTTCAAACAATAAAATACAAAAATCATATTTTGCGTCTAACCTGTGTTCACGGAACCAATCTACCATTTGACGAACATATCTTGGCTGGATTACATCATAAGTAAAATTAGCACCAACATTGTCTAATATTTCAAATTCTGGCACACCATAAAGCCATTTTGGTATACCAGGTTTCCAAAATTGTTCATTTACAAATAATTTAGTTGCAAATTTTTCTGTTTCAAAATAAGATTCTTCGCGAAAATAATATTCTCGTCCGTCCTTTTCGCCTTCACGCATCGGACGTGTAGTTGCAGATTTCAAATTATAAAAGGCCCCATCTGGCAAAATGTTTTTTATGAAATAGGATTTTCCGCTGCCTGATAAACCTGTACAAAATAAAACCGTATTCTTTTTCATTATATCAAACCCCTTACAAAAGCCCGCAAAAGCGGGCATATTTAATCTTCCAAGAAACTACGCAATTTACGTGCGCGTGTTGGATGTTTCAATTTGTTCAAAGCTTTTTGTTCAATCTGACGAATACGTTCACGTGTAACACCGATATATTCGCCAACTTCTTCCAGTGTGCTGGTTTTGTTAGTTGACATACCAAAACGTTGACGTAAAACAGTTTCTTCCTTTGGATCCAATTCAGACAAAATCTGTGTTACAATCTTACGCAAATTCTTTTGTGCCGCAGATGTAAATGGATTTTTGGCTGTTTCATCAGCTATGATTTCAATACGAGAACTGTCATCTTCGGTACCTACCGGTGCTTCCAAAGAAATTGGTTTCAAATTAACCTTCATAGCCTTATGAATTTTTTCAACTGGCAAATAAATAATCTTTGATAATTCTTCGGCGGTTGGTTGACGTCCATATTTATGCATAAATTGACGTGAAGCACGTTGAATTTTATGTATATTATCAATCATATGCACAGGAATACGAATTGTGCGTGCCTGATCAGCAATACTGCGTGAAATACCCTGTTGAATCCAATTTGTCGCATAAGTTGAAAACTTGTTTCCCAAACGATAATCAAATTTATCCACAGCCTTCATTAAACCAATATTACCGTCTTGAACCAAATCAGAAAAATCCAATCCTAACCCACGATTGCTGGATTTTTTAGCGAATTTAATAACAAGACGCAAATTGGCTTCTATCATTTCACGTTTTGCACGTGCTGCTTCTGCTTGACCACGACGAACCAATTCTACAACTTTCTTGTATTCTGCGGTTGGTTGACCTGTTTCTTTGGCAATAGCTGTTATATCTTCTTGGATTTTTAACACATCATCACGGTGTTTGACCGCAAAGTTTTGCCAACCAGTACTTTTATTTCTGGCCAATTTTTTAACCCAATTACGATTTAATTCGTTACCAACATATTCTGCTAAAAACTCTTCACGTTTAACCTTGCAAGACAATGCCAGCCGCAACATTTTGCCTTCTAAACCCATCAATAATTGATCACGTTGTGTCAATTTTGTCATAATTTCATTAATTCTATCATCATTAAGACGGATTTTCCCGACATATTCAAACAATTCTAAACGTAATTTATTGTATTTTTTCTCTAATGCTTCATCAGGTTTAGAAGAAACCAATAAATTATCCAAACGTTTTGCCTGTAATTTCTGCATACTGGAAAATATGCGTTTAATTTTAGTAAACAGTTCTGTAATCATAGGCAAAAGAGCGTCTTCCATTACAGGAATCGGAACACCAGAAGAACTGCGCTGTCCGTCTTCTTTTTTATCATCTTCGTCTTCATCCATATCTTCATCGTCATCATCATCTGCGGACACAGATTCTTCCAACGCATCTAAATCTTCATCATCCAAATCATCGACTAAATCAACACCTTTGGATTTTAATGTATCTGTCAAAGCCACTAATGATTTTTGTTCAGATTCACTGGAATACATAACTTCCAAATTAATAATATGGCGTAAACGAATATCACCATTTACCAATTGTTGATACCAATCCAACATAGCCTGGATTGTCATAGGACTTTCACACAAACCATAAACCATTAAACGCGATGCAGCCTCTATACGTTGTGCAATTGCAATTTCGCCTGCTGCTGTTAATAATTGAACAGTACCAATTTGTTTTAAATAAGATTGAATTGAATCTTGAATGCCTAAAACCAGATTACCTGTAGAACTGCGTTCCAATTGTTTTGCATAATGTTCATAATCTTCATCATTAACATCAACCTGTTCCGCATCGGCATTTAATAAATCACGGGTTTTATCACGCGAAGCACTGTCATCGTCTTCTTCGTAATACTTTTCCATATCACGCGTAAACCTGTCACTGTCCGTATCCAAGATTTCCAAACCCAAATCTTGTTTAAAGAATTCTATAACTTCATCTTGTTCTTCTGGTGGAACCTCATCTGCTTGAAAAGCAGCATCAAAATCAGATTGCGATAAATATCCCAATTCATCTGCAGATAACGCCAATTCCTTTAAACTTTCTGGCAAAGAATCTATTAATAATTTTGTTGCTTCATCTAGTTTTTTAGACATGAAAAAACCTTTGATTTGTGGTTTAAACCTTAAATTGCTTTATTTTCCAGATTTACGTTGAACCTTGGCCACTGCTTCACGTATTGCAGATTCAGATACCAACCCCAACACAATTGGACTTTGAATTTGAATCATAGAATAAGATTTATGTGTTTTTTCACGAATAGATTTTACAGTTGGATTGGTACTGCGCATTAAACGTGCAATTTGTCCATCTGTTAATTCTGGATAATTCTTTAAAATCCACAAGATACCACCCAAACGGTTTTGACGGTGTAATTTTGGTGTATAACCAACACCTTTTTTGTTTTGTTTCTTTTGTGCTTCGACAATTGTTTCACGCAAAGTCAAACGTGCATTTGGATCTGCTTCACATTTTTCAATGTCTTCACGGGTTAATTGGCCGTTAATAATAGGATTCAAACCCTGCATTTTATTAGATTCAGCATCTGCAATATTTTTCACTTCCAATTCGTGTAAGCCACAGAATTCACCAATTTGTTCAAATGTTAAAGCAGTATTTTCAATCAACCAAAGTGCGGTAGATTTAGGCATATATGGGTAATTCATGAATTATTCCTTTGTTTGTACGCGCATTAATATAGCATAAAAAGCACTATATTCAAGCGGTTTTTTTTATTTTTTATTAATTACAAATTGACATCCCAATCTGTCCCAGATGGGCCGTCTTTTAAAACAATGCCATGTCCCAATAAATCAGCACGAATTTTGTCGGCAATTTCCCAATTCTTATTTCGTTTTGCAGCATTTCTTTCTATTATTGCGTTTTTTATATATTCCACATCCAATCCATTTTGAACCAACACATTTGATTTAATATCATTTATGTATTCAATTGGATTTTTTTGCAATATATTAAATATCGCGAACAATTCTTTAATTTTATCAGCAATTTTAACCAAATCATAAACTGTAGATTTTTTTGCCAATTCCGCATTGATAAAATTAAACCACCCAAACGCTGATGCCATAACTTCCAAAGTATTAAAATTGTCATTCATAGCATTTTCAAATTCAGATACAATTTCTTTGATTTTTTCTTCGGTTTTATTTTTGTCTGTTTCATTGAAATCTTTGCTATGCACTGCATTTAATGTTGAATACATTTTATAGATATGTTTGCGAGATTCGGGCAACAGATTATCTGTTATATCAATATCTGCAGAATAAGTATTTCGCAACAAAGCAAATCTGATAGTATCAGAATCATATTTTTTCAAAATATCTTTTAATAATATACCATTATTCAAAGATTTACTCATTTTTTGACCATTAACTTTGACCAGACCGCAATGAATCCAATATTGTGCAAATTGTTTGCCAGTCAAAGATTCACTTTGTGCAATTTCGTTTTCATGATGTGGAAAAACCAAATCACGTCCACCACCATGAATATCAATTTGTTCACCCAAATATTTTAAATTCATCGCGCTGCATTCAATATGCCAACCTGGACGACCCATTCCCCAAGGGGATTTCCATGCAATTTCCCCAGGTTTTGCAGATTTCCACAATGCAAAATCCAAATCATTTTGTTTACCTGGTTCTACATCTTTGCGAACACCAGTGTCGTTTTTATCCGTTTGGATGTGCGATAATTTGCCGTATTCTGGAAAACTGTCTAATTTGAAATACACATCACCAAATTCAGAAACATACGCATGTCCATTATCTATCAATTTTTGCACAAAATTAATTATATCATCCATGCATTCTGTGGCACGTGCCATAATTGTTGGACGTGCATTTCCCAGTGCATCCATTTCATCATCTGTTTGTTTTATATATTTTTCAGCAAAATCTATTGGATTTTCACCAGTTTTTGCGGCATTTGCAATAATTTTATCATCTACATCAGTATAATTGCGGACATATTTGACATCATATCCCAAATATCTTAAATATTTTGTTATCACATCAAACACAACAGATTGATATGCATGCCCAATATGTGCATCCCCTGATACCGTTATTCCACAGGCGTACATTTTCACAACACCCGGAATCAAAGGGATAAAATCTTGTTTTGTTCTGGTTAAAACATTATATACTTTTAATGACATCTGGATACCTTTTTGTTTTTTATTGCAATGGTATAATAATCAAAACAAAAAATAAAGCAAATGATATATTTATCAGCGATAATATTGTTGTACAATAAAACATGTTGGTTGGTGTTTTTTCCACCAATCAACAGATATCTTGAAATTATTATATTTGGTTGGGCTTAACATATATTCTTTGACAGCCATGTCATACATTTTATCAACATTTTGCTTTTCCAAAAATTCAATTTTTTGTGCACCACATTGATAAAGTCCTAAATCATCTAAACATCTCTGTTTTATAACTTCACCGATTGGTTGAATTGCGTATATTTGACACGGTAACACATGATGAATCAACCGTGTATGCCATAACATAGTATCAAATACCCCATCAGCGAAATGAAATACAGATTCATTTATTAAACATTTTGGGTCTTCAGGTCTGTGTTTGCTGGTTTTTGGGGCATTAAACACTGTTCCGCATGGTATATTAAACACATCTACGTTTTCATATAATTCGGTAAAAAAAGATCTTTGTGTAATTATTTTATAATACATTATTATCCGCTTTAACACAGACATAATAACACATAAAACATTTATGTCAACGACGTATTAAAAAACAAAAACGCCCGATTAGGCGTTTGTTTTATCTTAGAATATAACTTTGCCACCAACGACAAATCCCATATCGCCTTGTCCGTTGCTGTATCTTATAGAATTTTCTGCAAATACACCGATATATTTTATGATATCATATTCAATACCAACAAAAACTTTACCTGCAAAAAATCCTTCGTTGTCTGTGTGGGTTGGCACCCTGTTAAATTGTTTTTTTAAACTGACATATCCTGCCCCGGCACCACCATATACAAACAATCCTGACCAAATATTATATTCAGCCATAAAATCAGCATAATATTCACGACCAGTAACGCGTGTACTCATTTCATCCATTGTTGCATTAACACTGGTTGTGTCTAATCTGATGCCATATTTCCAATTAGAATCTTTTTCTTGGAATAAAACACCCAATTGTAAATTTAATCCGCTGGTTTCTACATCACTTTCGTCATTATCCATTTTCATTTTTTGGAATTTATTGCTTTCTTTGCCCACAGCCAAGAATACATCCATGTGTCTTTGTTCCCAAAATTTGTTCCATTTTTGCTTGCGTTCTGCACGTTTTTTCGCACGTTCCGCATCGCGTTTAGCCTTTTCTTCCGCTTTTAATTTTTCTTGTTCTGCACGTTGTTTTGCACGTTCTTCTTCACTTTTAGCCTTTTCTTCTGCTTTTAATTTTTCTTGTTCTGCACGTTTAGCAGCTTCTTCTGCTTTTTTCTTGTTTTCAGCCATTTTTTCTGCTTCTGCTTTGGCAATTCTTTCCTGTTCTGCACGTCTTGCCGCTTCTTC
>Ga0247609_10003250_pt1 | contig 16565 bp, 8 predicted proteins | sample 172DNAGHGlowgp2_FD_193487 | JGI IMG/M metagenome (GOLD analysis project Ga0247609, IMG submission 193487) | Sheep rumen microbial communities from Palmerston North, Manawatu-Wanganui, New Zealand - 1728 DNA GHGlow gp2 | ecosystem: Host-associated > Mammals > Digestive system > Stomach > Rumen ...
AAAAATCCTTGGCTTCGGTCAGGGATTTTTTTAAACGTTGAAACAAGATTAAAAAAAGACCGATTCTTGTGAAATCGATCTCTTCTCTATTTGAAAATTATAATGCTCTTGTATCTCTTTTTTCAACGGCAGCCTTTATGAATTCTGCTTCACTTTGTTCGTATTGTTCCTTAGTCTTGAATACTCTTACTGAAACTCAATTAGAGTTTACTTCTTTTTCTCCTACGATAAGTATGTAAGGCACTTTCATAAGTTCAGCATTTCTAATCTTTTTATTTAAACTATCTGCACTTGTATCTACACTTACTCTGATATTCTCTTTCCTCAAATCTTCACAAACTTTATTAGCATAATCGATGAATGGATCAGCCACAGGAAGGATTTTTACTTGTTCAGGAGCTAACCAGAAAGGAAATACTCATTTAGTTTCTTCTAGCAAGAATGCTGTAAATCTATCGAATGTTCCAAATATTGCTCTGTGGATTACTACAGGAGTTTTCTTTTCTCCATCCTTGTCAGTATATTCTAGTTTAAATCTTCTAGGTAATAAGAAATCAAGCTGACATGTAGACAATGTTACTTCTGGACCAACTGCAGGTTTAACTTCTACATCCAGTTTAGGTCCGTAGAAAGCAGCTTCTCCGATAGCTTCAGTATAAGGACATCCAAACTCATTCAAAACTTCTCTGAGTTTATTTTCTGCTTCATTCCACATCTGATCATCGTCGAAGTATTTTTCTTTGTCTGCAGGATCTCTTAATGAAAGTCTGAATTTATAATTAGTTAATCCGAAATCTTTATACACATCAAGAATCAAAGTTACCACTTTCTTGAATTCTTCTCAGATTTGGTCTGGTCTAACGAATAGGTGAGCATCATTCTGACACATGCATCTTACTCTTTCTAGTCATTTTACCACTCCACTTGCTTCATACCTGAAATCTGTAGCAAATTCTCAGATTCTGATAGGTAAATCTCTATAAGATCTCAAATCATTTGCATAGATTAGCATATGGTGAGGACAGTTCATTGGTCTAAGAACGAACTCTTCTTCATCCACTTTCATTGAAGGGAACATATTTTCTTGGTAATGATCCCAGTGTCCTGAAGTTTTATACAAATCCACAGTTCCCACACATGGAGTATATACATGCATATAACCCATATTTCTTTCTTTTTCGTAGATGTAGTTTTCAAGCTGTTTTCTAATCACTGCACCATTTGGTAACCAAAGAGGCATACCTTTACCAACCAAGTCGTGAGACATGAATATTGATAAATCTTTTCATAATTTTCTGTGATCTCTTCTTTTAGCTTCTTCTACTTCTTCAGCATAAGCTTTGAGATGTTCTTTATCTTCAAATGCCCAAACGTAAATTCTGGTCATCATTACATTATTTGAGTTTCCTCTCCAGTAAGCTCAGGCTAATTTATCTATTTGGAATGCTTTTGGATCAATCTCTTTAGTGTTTTCTACGTGAGGTCCTTCACACATATCCAAGAATGTAGCGAATTTCCCAGCGAATTTATCTGGAAATTTTTCTTGAAGATATTTAGTTATTCCCTCATAGTATTTGATATAATTCTCATCTACTCATTCCAAAACTCTATCTTTAGCAGCTTCTGCGATAGTATTTACATAGAATGAAATACTTTCTCCATCAGCAAGGAATTCTTTTCTCATTTCATCCTTATATTTTTGTTTCATCAACTGGTTAACCAAATAATCAGAAGTTTCAGCATCTACATCAATACGAATCATTTCCTGGCATTCTTTTACGATTTTTACCATCTGATCTTGGACTTTTTTCAAGTCATCTTCTCAGATTTGTCTTTCTTCATTAAATAAAAAATCGTAATACAATCCATTATCAATTGCTGGTCAGATTGCTACTTCTACATCCCATTGTTGTACTCTTTGAACAGCTTCTGCTAATACGTGAGCTAGAGTATGACGTTGTCTAAACAAGGGAGTGTCTTCATGATTTGACATCTTTGTATACATAACCTAATAAAAAATCCTACTTTTTAGTAGGAGCTCATTGAATCATAACAACAGAAAACTCCTACCAATTTTGGCGTGTGGTAGTGGTTGTAATAGTTGTTATTAAGTTCATAGTTTACTAATCAATTTATAAACTAACAAAAAATTTATTATTTTTAAAATAGAATGCAAGAGAAATCTGGATAAAAAACTTTTAATTACTGATTCCCAAAAGTATTTATAAATAGAAATTTCTATGGAAGTAATCTTTATCCTTCTCTGATTTTAGTAGTATCCCGAACTCTATATGAATCTTTCCAATCTTCATATTTAGCTTCAGAATTGTTAATATATTTTCATCAGTATAAATTGGACATAAAATTATACTTATTTTTTACAGTAGAATTATTCATGGCTAATTTACGAAAGTAGTCATGATGATTTAGATAAAGATTATGACACTCTGCAAAATCTTCAAATGGATCGCTCATTCCATATCATGAACAGAAATCTTCTCTTGTCATTCAGCTTTTTCTGACAGTCTCAGATAATCGAGAATATTTATAATACTCCAAACTTGGATCATCAACTGAAAAGACAGGCTTATTGAATTCTGTAAAAATTGGATTTTTTTCCTTACTTACTCACTGAAGTCATCATAAATCAATAATATGTCCCATTTCATGGGAAATTACCTGAAAGAATTCATTTTCATACTCCATTCATCACAGATTAATGGTCATTGTTGTCCAATTTGCACTTCCACGACGAGCTCACTTTTGTTCATTTATTAGCATGGCCAAAAGAGCTTTGGATGGATTATTTCCACGAGTAATATTTGCATCAAGTTTTCTGAGCAAAAATGCGACATATGCAAATTTTTTAGCTTTATCTTCATCATCAAAAACTCAAGATCGACTAACTTTATCACATATACTCTTATACTTATTACAAATTTTTGCAAAAAGAGAGCCTGCTCAATGATCTTCTGACTCTTCAGAATCTACTAAATATTCTTCAGATTTTGTTTCATTTTCTAGATAATCGAATTTTCAAACCTCATCAGATTCTCAGGTAAGTCAAATTCTAAAAGTTAAGGCCAAATATACAGCGATAGCAACGCCCAAAACTTTTATCATATTTCGGAATTGTTTACCTAATCGTGTATTATCTAGCATTAATTGGGAAACTATATAATAAAATCTACATTAATTATAGTCAAAAATGTTACATTTTGCAAATTTTAGTGTGGATTTTTATTTCTCTGGAGAATATCGTTGCATATCAGTCAAAATTAAATCTGATTGAGCTCATCTGATATTTCGAATAATTAGCTCATCAAATTTAACTTTCTGAGCATAGCACATCATTAGAAAATTATATCATCATACTACGACTTTTTTCTGATTTCTCTGAGCTTTATAGATATTTTTTCAGGCTCATCATGTAATATTTTCTACTAAAAGTTCATAATCTGATAATTCTGGAATCGTTTGTAAATACTCGAAAATCTCACGAGATTCATCCTTGACTGTAGAGATAATGAAGAAAGATTCTTCAGATTTTGATATATATTTGGAAAGCATTGTCTGTAAATCAACAACAGCTCTAAGATGTGGAAGTTTTTTTTCTTCAAAATCTGTAATATCTGACAATAATTCAGGATAAGATGTTTCGTGATTTGATAAAAATAATGTATGATGATTTCAGAAAATATCTAAAAATTCATCTCGATTTGTAAATTTAGTATCTTCACTAAAAAGGAAATAGAAATCTGACTGACCATACATTTTTCTCTGAACTTTAGCGACTGTTTCGGTAATAGAGAAGAAATGCTCGATTTGTAATCGAAGTGTTTTGAAATCCGATGACTGTAATGCTGATTCAAGTTTTGGTCAGAATTCTTTGAATCTTTCGAGCAATAATTTCGTTTGATAGAATTCGATACTGGAAACTATTGGATTAATCTGGATTTCATCGTCTGGGATATTTATGAATAATTTCTTTGTCTCAGTCCGTAAGATTCAGATAAACATCGTGAAAAATGTATCAAATTCCTGAAGTGTAGTCAAAGATTCAGCAGAAATCAGATTTTTTTCTTGTAAGAGTTCGTACTTATACAGTAGCATATCCACAAAATTCTGGATATAATACAAATCACAAGTACGAGAAAGATACATGTTATAAAAGCGGTATCGTCGTTCAGTATCAAAGAATAGAATTTGAAAATCTTGGTATGTTTCGATATTTTTTTCAAGAAATGAATATAGTCACTGATGAGTAGTCAAAACGAGTGGGTATTTGACTATTTCACGTGTGTCTTTGATAAATCCATAGACTTTGTAATCTCACTTTGAATTCAAGTCTAACACTCCGTATCCATAGAATAAGTGGACGCAGTACTTGATGATGAAAAGAATTTCAAAATCCGAAAATTCTGACTTGGACAAAAATGTTTGGAATAATTTTGGAGAGATTGTCTGCTCCTCACGAGCAAATCCAATATTTTTGATTCACATATCATTGAGGAGATTTTTTGCGATATCCAGTTTAGGTTTAGAAGAAAAAACGAGAAGAATCTTCTTATTTGCGAGGAGTGATTGAAGTAACGATTTGAATTTTAAGTTTCAGATATAATATCTTTTTTTGGATTCGTAATTTGAAGTTTGAATATCATATGGAAATGATGTAAAAGATGTATCAGCTGGTGCAATTTTTTTGAGAGCTGGAATATTTATATCTCCAATCGATGGTGATGGTTTGTAGTCATATGAAGGTAAAACCTGAAGAAATTCAGCATTTGATTTATTGATTAATTGACTAAGAGCTGGAGTTTTTTCTTGAATATGTCAGAGAAAATCGATAAGATAACAGAATAATGCTAAAGTGGCTTTGGTATCAAAAAATGCATCATGAAAACTTTCTTGCTCTTGATTCTTTGAAGTAAATGTAAGTCAGAATTTTGATTTTCGCTGAAGGAAAAGTGGTTTCTCTTCAAGATGACTAGATAAAATTTCGAGTGCATAACTTGGAGCATATGGAATCATCGCCTGTGAAAGCTGGAACGTATCAACTGAAAATGAATATTTTAGCGATGGGAAAAAACGATTTAGAAATGATAAGTCGAATGCAATATTATGTCAGATTACTACTGTATTTTTTCAGAAAAAATGAGAAATTTCATTTTCTACTTCTGATGGAGTCGGAGCAGAAACAAGGTCTTTTGGATCAATATTTGTGATAAAACTAACGATATTTTTGAGTTCCTTCAATTCCTTTTGTGGACGGAGAAGAGTCTGATATTGGTCAATAATATTCCCATCAATATCAATCTCTACAATTCATAATTGAATTGGCTCATCTTTGAGTAAGTCTAGTCCAGTCGTTTCAAAATCTAATCAAATATATCTGTATTTTGATGATAACACTTTTGGAAAACATGGAATATAAAACGTTAAATTTATAAAGAATTCTGATTTTTATTCAAGATAGGTATATAAAAAAACAGAACCTTGATTCAAGATTCTGTCCTTTTTCATTTTGGAACATTCAGTCAACAATCTACTCTGATTTCTTTTTTTCTACTCTATCGCATGGCATCATGCGACGGATGTGTTTAGGCGGATTGTTCGTCAACGGATTGCTTAAACTACTAGAATGATTTCTTCTCGTGCTCTGTGGTGGATACACGAATCCAACCTCCTCTGTAAACTCCGGTGGAAGAGGAACGGTAACAATTCCTGGTACTATGCCAGGAATACCATCTAGAGCGGCTACATTTAAATGTTTCTGTTTCATAAATCCATTTGTTTAGGTTTCAGTCTTTTTATTTTAATCATAAGGCTATAGTATGTCAAGACCAAAAAAAGATTCTCCGTCAAGAGAATCTTTAATACTTTGTTTATATATATAATTAGTTACTTTCAGTTGTAGTTGCTTCTGGTGCTTCAGCTGTGTCTCATGTTGTTGCCTCTGCTGCTTCTGGTGCTTCTACTGTGTCTCATGTTGTTGTTTCTGCTACAGTTGCTTCTTCTGTTGTAGTTGCTTCTTTATTATTTTCTCTATAATATTCCCATTCATCAACTTCAGTTCCATCTGCTAATTTACACATTCCTGATTCATTTCCTTCTGCATCTTTTACAATATTAACTGTTCCTCCTTGAGCTACACAATACTCAGATGCAGGATTAGCAATTTCTGCTACTTCTCCTGTTCATTCTTCTGCAGGAGTTTCAGATTTTACATTTGAAGATCTATACATCATCAACATAACCCAACCTCTAACTTCTTGGATAGTTGGTGTATCATTTGTCAAAATTCCAGCCTCTTTTAAAGCTTTTATATGATTTTCATAATAATTTCATTCAGATTTATTGTATTTGTCTCCGAATAAAACTCTAGAGAAAACTGTAGCATATTCTGCTCTTGTTACTTTCCCTCTTGGGTTAAACTTTTTCAATGGAGTTCCATCTGCATTAATTCACATAATTTTGTAGGCATATGCAGTCTGAATAAAATCTGCTAAATCTCATAAAGAACTATTTACATCAGTGTAATTAACTTTTTCTGCATCTACAGGTGTTTTTCACATAACTTTTGTCATATATTGAGACATCATTTTTGCTAGTTCAGCTCTAGTTAATCCATCAGTTAATCTAGCTTTTTCAATATCATTTATTGTTGTAATTCCATTTTCTAAAGCCCATTCATAAGCCTTAATCTGTTCTTCACTGTATTTAGATTGAGCAGTTGTTCAAGTTGTAGCTTCAGCAGTTGCTCATGAAGTAGCTTCAGCAGTTGCTCATGAAGTAGCTTCAGCAGTTGCTCATGAAGTAGCTTCTGCAGTTGTTCAAGTTGCAGCTTCAGCAGTTGCTCATGAAGTAGCTTCTGCAGTTGTTCAAGTTGCAGCTTCAGCAGTTGCTCATGAAGTAGCTTCAACAGTATCTCATGTAGTAGCTTCAGCAGTATCTCATGTAGTAGCTTCAGCTGTGTTAAGAGAATCTACACTAGTAATAGTTGGCTCTGGTGCCATAGATCCACTTAATGCTTTAGCATCTTTGCTGTCATCAGCTAAAACAAAAGTCATAGTTCATAATAAAAACGCTCCCATTAGGAGAAAAGAAAATTTTTTCATTTTTCGTAAAATAAAATGTAAAATAAAATAACTTACCACATATTTTATAGGTGGTTGTCTATTAAATATAGATTAAAAGCTTATTTTCCAATAAGCAACCCTCAAATAAATAGACTATAATTATAGTATATACGAAAATGATGTGAAAATAAAAGGAGAAATGAATATATTCTACAAATAATAAAAATACAATAAACAAAATATAAACTTTTAACTTGATATTATGTTATATGATTAAGACAATAAAGCTAATAAAATAAATTAAAATTTTGCTCAAAAATAGTTTTGAAGTTGTAGATATACATATTAATTTTTTCTACTAGGCAAAGATTTGGAAATTGAAAAGACAGCCCCCGAAAAAGGACTGTCTTTTAATGAATGCCGTCATCATTTCACGAGAGAGTTTATAAATGCATCATAAGATGTTTTCTCCTGGCCCAGTTCAATGCGTATTCCAATGATTTTTAGCGTTGGTGGAATTGGAGTGCCATCAATATATCTTGTATCACATGAGATACATAGACAAATTGAATAATCTCTGTCGTGAAAGTACGGAAGTACCTTTAGGTTCTCACCTAATTTCGTGTAAGAGTGAAATGATCTATGCAGTCCACTCTTAATCTCCTCTGGATTGCCCCAGATGTACTTGGGAAGGCGATTGCCAAATTTCTCGATGAAAGATTTCTGAATTTTAGAAAACTCTTTCCTTTCTTTAAAACGGATAAATTTAGCCATATTTTTGATTTTTTGTTAAGCAGTAGCTAATCTAATAATTAGGATATGAAAATCAAGATGCAAATTTATTCAGAACCTTCTTCCCATCTTTGGAAGCTTTTAGATCTTTTCATATACACAGACAATGTCGTCCCAATTCCGATAAATATAGCTAAAATAATTCACATTTCTTCCCAGATTTCAGCACTTAATGGCTGTAAATCAAATAATGTATTAATTCCAGGAATATAAACTACACCAAAAGCTAATCCAAATGCTCACAATAATGCTCAAATCAGCCATTTATTACTAAACAAACTTAATCCATATTGAGAACGAATAATCTGAATTTTAACTAATTCACTAGCTGCCATAAATAGGAATACAGAGCTTCTAGCCATTTCTACATCTACATCGTAATGTCTTAGGAATAAGTATAGACTACCAATTACTACACTACTAGAAAGCAGAATAATATTCAATATCATTCTTCCATCGATTAGTCATTGACTAGCTTTACGAGGTTTACGATTCATTACGTTTGGATTAATCGGATCGATTCATAATGCGATAGCAGGTAGTCAATCCGTAATCACATTCAGCCAAAGTAAATGAATTGCAAGTAAAGGAATAGGTACTCAAATCAGACTCGCAACAAACAATAGTATAATTTCACAGATATTTGAAACTATCATATAGTTTACAAATTTTTGGATGTTATCGTAAATTCATCTTCCTTCTTCTACAGCATTTACAATTGATTTGAAATTATCATCAGTCAAAATCATATCTGCAGCCTCTTTTGTTACGTCGGTTCCAGTGATTCACATTCATACTCAAATATCTGCAGCCTTAATTGATGGTGCATCATTTACTCCATCTCATGTCATCGCTACTACATTTCATCTTCATCTCAAAATATTTACAATTTCCTGTTTGTCCGATGGATTTACTCTGGCGATTACTCATACTTTTTCCAGCAAAGCAGCTTTATTTTTAGACTTTTCAAAATCAGATCCAGTAATTACATCTCCATCAATTCCAAGTTCTCTTGCAATAGCTCATGCTGTTACTTTATTGTCTCATGTAATCATAATCACACGGATTCATGCATTTTTACATGTGGTGATGGAATCTTTCACTTCTTCACGAGGCGGATCAATCATTGCTTGAAGTCCGACGAAAGTCAGATTTTTTTCTTCTTTACCTTCACCAAAGGCAAATCCCAAAACTCTGAGTGCTTCTTCAGAGAATGTAGCAGCCTGATCTAAAATCTGCTTTTTAGTTTCTTTGTCCAAAGGCTTAATTTCTCAGTTAATCAAAATTGTATCACATAACGGTAATAATCATTCGATCGCTCATTTTGTGTAAATCAGAATTTTTGGTAATTTTGAGATATAAGATTTTTTATATTTAGATTCATCAGCATTTTTACTCGATACTTTTCTAGCAAAAATTTCACTCATTCTCTTTCTCTCGCTATCAAATGGAATTTCATCAATCCATTCCCAATCATTGAGAAAATCTTCTTCTTTCATTCATGCTTTATACGCACTTACGAGCAATGCTCATTCAGTAGGATCTCAAATTATTTCTTTATTGTGTAATTTGGCTGTATTACATAACATTCCAATACTTAATAATGGACGAAGTCATTCAATCGGAGCAGAAAATTCTCACTTAGTAGAATATCCTCTTCCAGTTACATCTACAATTTCTCCATTTACAAATAACTTCGTCACAGTCATTTCATTCTTAGTCAGAGTCCCAGTTTTGTCTGTACATATAATATTCACACTTCCAAGGGTTTCTACAGAAGACAAACGTCTAACCAATACATTTTTCTTTACAAATCTTTTCACTCCTAGTCATAAGGAAATAGTTACCACAGCTGGTAATCATTCAGGAATTGCAGCCACAGCCAGTGCTACAGCAGCCAAAAATGCTTGTTGGAATTCTAAATGAGAAACTAGCCAATAAACTATGAAAATAATTATACAAATCACTACAGCAGCGATTCATAAAACCTTTGAAAGATTGTTCAGTTTTTTTTCAAGAGTTGTGGTCTTCTCCGGGGCATCTTGTAGCATTCATGCAATTTTTCACATTTCAGTATTCATCCCTATTGCAGTGACAACAGCTCTTCCACGTCATTTAGTAATCATAGTACCACTAAATACCATATTTTTCATATCAGCTAAGACGGAAGTTTCTCCAATTGTTGCAATATGTTTTTCCACAGGTACACTTTCTCCAGTTAAAATTGCCTCTTCCACTTCCAAATTTACAGCTTCAAAAAGTCTGGCATCTGCTGGAATTTTATCTCCAGCTTCAAGTAAAATCACATCTCAAATAGTCAGTTCATTTACATCTACTAAAGTTTCTTCTCCATCTCTGAGTACTTTTGCTTTCAGTCATGCCATTTTTTTTAATGACTGAATCGCTTTATCGGCTTTGTATTCCTGGAAAAATCCTAGCAAAGCATTTAGTACAACCACAGCTCAAATAATGATAGCGTCCACGCCTTCTCAAATTAGCCCTGAAATTACTGCAGCAATAACTAGAATTATCACTAACGGTGATGTAAATTGAGACAGAAATATTTTAAAAGCTGAATTATTATCTTTTGATTGAATTGCATTTGGTCAGTACAATTCATTTCTCTGTTTTGCTTCTTTTTCAGAAATTCAAATTTCAGTTGTCTGAAGTTCGTCCAATAATTCAGCGAATTCCATTTGATAAGCATTTTGTTTCATTTTTATTATATCGTTATATAAAATTTGATCTTATTTATTATTTTCTATAGGTTCCGATAGTTCATCTATCTTTCCATCATCGACCAATAATATTAATAGTCAGACTACAATACAGATTATACAGCTAATAATCGGATAATTTGGGAATAAAATTATCGTAAGTAAGTCTTGAATTCACTTCCATAGCATTACAACAGCCAAAAAAATTAGAAAAATATTCCAATTTGATTTATGATCTTTCCTAAACTGTCTGATTTTTTTAAGTATTCTTTTTGAGAATTTAAGCATTGATATATTGTTAAATTAATAAATGTTATCTATTCTTATTTCTATGAGGCTCTTCTTCCAATTCTCAGAGTTTTCAGTCATCTATCAGGAGTATGATGATTCATATTATCACACATATTAAATTACTTGCTAATTGATTGTAAGGAATGACATAAATTTCCAGTAAATCCCAAATTCATCTCCATATCATGATTATCCCTATGCATTCAAAAAGAATATACATATTTTTTTTATGGTTTTTCATAATTGCTTTTAATTTTTTTAGAGGGAACCTAAAGTTCTTCATACTTCAACCATTATTATCTATTAAATGCTATATCTACATTATATTCCAAAATCAAAAAAAATGCAAAAAAACACAGAGAAAATTAAAATAAAGAATAAAAGCACAAAAATTTATACAATTTTTGTCACAAAATTTAATTTATTTCGTATACAATAGTGAAAGGGTTTAATATTTTTTATTTGGGAGAATGAAGCTTTCAGAGTATTTCAAACAGCAACAATTACAAGAAATGCCGGCTCACCTCAAGAGCGAGCTTTTTTCTCGTATCCAAAAAGAAAAAAACTGAATAGAATTTTCGACTAAAATTCCATCCAAAATATTTTTCTTTGCATCCAAAAGGATTATGTATAGTTCATTAGCTGCAATTCTTGTATTTGTAGTTTTTGGATGATTACTTTTGGACAAAACTGAGGTAGTAGATTTCGGAATATTTTCGATAAAACAGAACAACACTCCAAACGGTGTCCTTGCTGATTATATTGCTGAGATAGTTGAATTTAATGGGAAATATTCAGTAGTTAGAGATGGACAAACTGTGGTAAACTCTGATAATTTAAGCACAATTCAAGATGGAGATATAGTTTCATTCCCAGAATGAACGGATTTGATATTTAACTTAAATGATTGAACTCAAGCAAAAATTATCTGACCTGCAGAATTTTCAATAACTAAAACAGAAAGATGATACCAAATTTCTTTGTTTGATGGTAAATTCTTTAGAATATATTGCCCAGAATGCACATCAGATGTAGAAATAATCACGCCAGATTTTACAATCTCTCAAGAAAAAGATCAAACTTTAGATCTTCATATAGCTAAAGAGGAAAATGGAGAAATGCTTGTAAAAAATGATGGAGATAAGGTTACTGTAAAAACTAAAAGTGCTGAAAATAAAGCAGAAATTAAACAAATTTCTTCAGAGTTGGTTGCAATAGATTCTAGTTCTGACAAAATAAATCATATTGAAGACGAGGAAGTAATGGTAGATTTTATGGCAAAAAATAACATATCAGCTACATTTACTTTATCTACAGATGATGTTCAGTGGCCAGAAATCAAACGTGAAGAACCGACTAACTTAGTTGCGATACAGACAAGAGAAGACAAAAAAAACCCACAAAACGAATTATCTGAAAGTATAGATAAAACACAAAACAATAAAGTAGAAGAAAAAGTAACAGAAAAAGATCCGTTACTAGAGTGATTAAAAGAGATAATCGCTTCAGACGACAAAGAAGTAGGAATTATTGATGAAAATATAACTTTACAGCTTTGATTATCATCAGAAGATGGACAAAAAGTACCAACAGAATCTCAAATGCAAACATTAAAAACAAATTTGAATAGCTTCTTCCTTATGAATATATTTGAAAGTATTTACAATCAAGATAGTGCAGATCAAAATATTTCAAAATTCGCTAATCGTATAAATTCAATTTCTTCTACTTTTGGGTATTCATATAGAGCAAGCTCAGATTTATCTAGCATAAAATCCACAATTCAATCATTAAAATCTCAACTTGAAGGAGATTACTATATTTCACCATCAGATATATTACAATTAGAAAAGATAGCTAATTGGTGTGATGAACTTCAAAATCCATCAAGATCAGATTGGGATAGCTTGATGGCAGATTTGCCTATAAATTTAAGATTAATGTAATTATTAAAATTTTTTCTACACTTTTGTGTAGAAATTTTTTTGATCAATAAAAATTAAAAAAATAACACATTAAAAATCATAATTAATTTATAAGTCAATAATTTTTTATGCTATATCTAAAAAATTCAAGCTAAAGTGCGCTAAACCATATCATTTTTTTTGCAAAATTTTAGATCCGAGAATATAATTATACGGGGTAAATCGTTTTAAGATTTTTATCTATAATGAAAGCCGTACAAAGAATCAGAAAGATTGCAAGTATAATAATGTTGATGGGTTTTATTGGATCGAATTTATTAGATTCATTTAGCTATGTTTTTGCAGAAGAAATTTTTTTGGAAGCAGAAAATGAAATAGAAATAATGGATAAAAATAATGATTTAGAAGAAGGAGAACATTTCGATTCTGAAGATAAAACTGAACATTCAGAAGGTAATAATACAGATATAGAAGAACAACCAGAATACCTTGAAATAGCAGGAGATGAAGAACCAGAAACAAACACAGGGAATAATGAACAAGAACCAGAAACAAATACAGGGAATAATGAACAAGAGCCAGAAACAAATACAGGGAATAATGAAGAAGAACCAGAAACAAATACAGGGAATAATGAACAAGAGCCAGAAACAAATACTTGAAATAGTGAACAAGAGCCAGAAACAAATACAGGGAATAATGAACAAGAGCCAGAAACAAATACTTGAAATAGTGAACAGCAGCCAGAAACAAATACAGGAGATAATGAACAGCAACCAGAAACAAACACTTGAAATAATGAACAAACACCAGAAACAAACACTTGAGACAATGAACAGCAGCCAGAAACAAACACTTGAGATAATGAACATGAACCACAAACTAATACAGATCTATGGGAAGAATGAGAAGATTTCTATGATATGGTATATACGTGAGTAGTGAGATGAAAGGAATATAGAATAACATTGATGGATAGAAATCTATGAGCACTGACTATGGATTCACAAGAAGAAGATTCATATGGGTACTATTATCAGTGGTGAAATAACTACCCGTTTTCACATCATACAAATCTAAATCAATATACAACTCAAAGGGTAGATGCATCTTGATATGACCAGATAATCGATTTATCTGAGAAAAATATATAAAATGACATACAGATTGGTCGAATGTGCAAAATGATAATTTATGGTGATGAGAATGAGATAATGTAGATAATGATTTTAATAATGAATCGAATAGACAGTGACCATGTCCAGAATGATATTATGTACCAAGTGTATGAGATTGGCATGCTTTATTCTCAACTTTTTTGGTAAATAATGAAATAGATGAAACAACAACAGATGGATGGGTATATCCAGATTATATATGAAATGAAAGACATGCTGGATATTATATAGAAAGTGAAGATATAGAAAATTTCAAAGAAACATTCAATATAACGTATGCATGACGTATCAAAAATGATGGAACAGTAGATCGTACAGGAACTACAGCACATTTATGGACATCTACACCATATAATGGAACGACTCTTTGATTTGAAGTGTGGGATAATCGTATTAATCTGTGATGATGGGAAACAACACGTGCAACAGCATATCCAATACGTTGTTTTAAAAGTGTAGAATCTGAGTATGTAGATTATATAATAAAATATAAAGATGGAGAGAATGAAACAATTCAAACATGACATCGATGAGATATACTTACAGAGCCAGAACATGAGGATAGATGAACATGATATGAATGGATGTGATGGTATAAAGAATGAGAAGATAAGGTGTATGATTTTAGTACACCGATTACGTGAAATATTACGTTGGTAGCGACATGGAAATGTGCAGAAAATTATCATGAAGAAAGAGATGAAGAAGATGCCTTATTATGTAAACCAAATACAAAGACAGTAGATTGTACACAGACATGATGAGTAGCTAATTCAACGTATGTAGTAACATGAGTTGAACTTACATGGGATATAACATGACATAAATGGGATGAAATACCAGCATGTGAATGGAAATGTTTAACAGATTATCATCTAACAGGATGACAATGTGAATCAAATACAAAGATAGTAGATTGTATACAGACATGAAAAGTAGAAAATTCAACATATATAGTATCATGAGTAGTAATTACATGGGATATAACATGAGATAATCGGAGTGAAACTCCAGTATGTCAACGAATATGTAATCAGCATTATCATCTAAGTGAAGGTATTTGTAGCATAGATATGTTTGAATTTACCTTAGTGGAAAATAGTCATGTAAATACATCATGAAGTACTGAGTCATGACAAAAACCATACGATTCAAAAATAGAACTAGAAGCACATTCTAATACAGGATACAGATTTATGTGATGGCAAATAATATGATTACAATGATCAGGAACTTCAATAACAACTATTGATAGTCAGGTAGTATTTAATATGCCAGATAGAAATGTGACAGCTACGCCTTTGACAAATCTCATAGAATATAATATTATATATAACAATGTAGAGGATGCTGTAATGGACAATCCAAATACATATAATATAGAGACTGAAACATTTACATTGAATGAGCCAACCAAGACATGATACACATTTCTATGATGGACATGAAGTAATTGATTGAATCCAGAAAAAGAGGTAACTTTAACTGAATGAAACTATGGAAATAAAAAATATAGTGCAGTATGGCAACCAAATTCATGAATAATCTACCAAGTAGTACATGCAGTAGAAAAGGCAGATTCCACATCATATGAATTAATGGAAACAGAAATATTGAGTGGAACTACGGATGAAATGACACAAGCTGTAGCAAAAGAATATACATGATTTACGGCTAAGGAAATTATACAAAAAATCATCAAATGAGATGGAAGTACAGTAGTAAGAGTGCAATATCAGAGAAATATATATACAATTACTTTTGATAGTAACTGAGGAAGTGATGTTTTTCCTATTACATGAAAATATGGATCAAATCTTATAGCTCCATCTAACCCAACTAGAGCATGATATAAGTTCATAAAATGGGAACCAGATTTTCCAGAGACAATGCCATTGTGATGAGCAGAATTAGTAGCACAATGGAAAAAGAAATCATCATGATGAAGTAGTTCATCATCAGAAGAAACTCCAACACCAGAAGTAACAACATGAGCTGTAAATACATGAACAGTCATCACATGAGAAAAACTAGAAGAATTGGTAAATGAGGTAGAGAATTTGAATGTAGATGCATGAACATCGGTAGCACCAATGTTATGAAATACAATGAAATTATGAGCTGCTATGCTAAATGCGGTATCACCAGTAGAGATGAATGAGGAACTAGAAGAGGCACGAGAAAAATTGAATAAAAACAAAATAAAATGAAAAGAAACATATAGTAATGTAACAATAAACGTAGAAGCACCAAAGAATTCATTTCCAGATAAAGTGCAGCTTAGAATAGTGCCAATCACATGAGCTGAACAGAAACAATTAATCAAAGAGCAGTTGATGGAAAATGGTAAAGTGACATCGGAATCAGAATTGGTTTCATTTGATGTATCATTTGTTTACGTAACATCAGATGGAGAGGAGATAGAAGTACAGCCAGCAGATTGACAGACGGTAAAAGTATCATTCAATTATAAGAATAATAATAAATTTAATAAGGTAAAGAATGATAAAGATAAAAATAAGGAATTAAAAGTATATCATTTTGAAAAAGTAAAAAATAAAAAGGGTAAAAATACAGGAAAAG
>Ga0247609_10003251_pt1 | contig 16564 bp, 18 predicted proteins | sample 172DNAGHGlowgp2_FD_193487 | JGI IMG/M metagenome (GOLD analysis project Ga0247609, IMG submission 193487) | Sheep rumen microbial communities from Palmerston North, Manawatu-Wanganui, New Zealand - 1728 DNA GHGlow gp2 | ecosystem: Host-associated > Mammals > Digestive system > Stomach > Rumen ...
GATATTCATCGTGTGTTTCAAAGTAGTGTGGAAGTGCATCTGTGAAAAGGTTGTATGCTATCTTTTCCCGTTCCATAGTATTATCCTTTAGAAGTACTTATCCAGGTTATCAAACCTTGTGTATTGACCTTCCCAATGCAGTTTTACAACCCCCGTAGGGCCGCTTCGTTGCTTGGCAACAATGACCTCCGCAACGTTGTTTGGCGTCTCGTTCGGATGGTAGTAATCATCACGATAAAGGAACATGATTGTATCTGCATCCTGTTCGATGCCTCCGGATTCCCTCAGATCCGATAACACAGGCCGTTTGTCTGCTCTCGCATCCAGATTTCTGTTTAGCTGTGCCAACGATATCACGGGGATTTGCAGCTCTTTTGATATTGCTTTTAACCCCCTGGATATATCTGCAATTTCCTGCTCACGGCTATTGATTGTCTTCTTTATCGAACGCATGTATTGCAGATAGTCGATGATTATTAATCCGACATTCTTCTTATTCTTTAGCTGTTTGGCTCTGTCCAGGAATGTGTCTATATCCAGTGCAGGTGTCTCATCGATGTACACCTTTGAATTTGAATACTTTGCGCCGAAATCTAAAACCCTTGTCCATTCACCATCTGACAATTTGCCGGTTTTCATTGCGTCACCATTGATCAACACTTTACTTGATATGACTCGTTTGACAAGCTCGCTCGCAGTCATTTCGAGGGAGAAAAAAGCCGTGGGGACATCCTGCTTGAATACTGAGTTCACGAGTATATTCAATCCGAAAGCCGTTTTTCCCATCGCCGGACGTGCAGCGATGATTGTCAGTGTTCCGGGCTTGAACCCTACAATCATCTTGTCAAGGTCAATAAACCCTGATGTGACTGTTAGTTCATCGTTGCTATTTCGAAGTGAGGCAATGACATCGTTTATTGCCTTATCGAATGGCACATAGAATGATTCCGCTCTGCCATCGCCAATCTTTTCAAGCTCGTTTTTTAGCGTTGATATATATGCATAGACATCGCCGTTTTGACCGGATGCAGCCAACTTTGCAGAATCACCAAGGCTTTCGAGTGTTCGCATTGCTGCATACTTTTTCATCGACTTTGCGAACTGCTCAACCAATGATGCAGATGGGCATGTTTCCGTTGCACGCGTCAGGATTGTCACACCGCCATTGTGATTGAATGACGGTGCATTAATCAGGGCCCCAAGCATCGATGCAAGGTTGATTCCCTCGCCTCTGTTTGACAGTTCACACGCAGCTCTGAATATTTCACGGTTATACTCTGCATAGAAATCACTATCTGAGATATACTCTTTCGCGATGTCTAATACAGATGGGTCAAGCAGAATTGCGCCAATGATGGATTGTTCTGCTTTGAGCGTTGCCTCAATGACTGGTCTTTCCATGACAGACCTTTAGAATTATGCGCTGAATTTCACGCCAAAAAGTTTATCGAATTGTTCGTAGTACCAGGCTATCTTTTTCTTTCCTTCTTCGGAATTTCTCCAAGCCTCATCGCGTTCCCATTCCTCTGGATCTTTCCCGCAATGTGTATCACGGAATTCCTGCTCTGGCGATTTAGGCTTTGGTATCATTGCCACTTCATCGATTGCTTTCAGTATTTCAGGCAAAGAAGGAATATACCTTGTGTTTTCCATCATGGCATATTTGAACGCCTCCATTACTTTCTCGGATGAATAAGGCTCAAGCATGGAATGCCAGATGTTTGAAACACGCGTCATCTCTGATTCGTCCATCTTTTGAGCCGGGTAGATGGATGATGCAAATTTGAGTAAATCGAAAATTTCTGATTGTGTCATGGTTTAACGTCCTATGGGTTTTGCGAATGCTTTTTTTATAAACTCGGGTACAGGATCTGGCATACCTTCGATATATTTCATGTCGTTCGGATCTTTTACCGCCTTGTGTACCCATCTATTGATTGCGGCATAATCGCTTGCGTACTGTCTGCCAGATTGCTTTTTGTAACCAGACAGATATTCGCACATTTTGTTGATTTCGTCGCCAGAGTATCTTTGCTCCAAATCACGGATTTCGGATCTGGATAGATACACATTGTCTGCCATCTTTATCTTTTCCTCTTGCATGGGGATGTTTTGTGGATTTACCGGGTTGTCACTGATAAGCAGGTGATTTTCTGCCATCCATGATGATGCTGAGTAATAACCGTCTTGTTGCCTCAATACATTCTTTTCGACACAAACGGCCCATACAACCTCACAAACTTTTATTGGTGACATAGATATTTGTGCGAACTGTGCAGCATTCACAAATTTGACGTTTTGAGCGCACAAAACAAGCAAACGTGCAAAGACTGCCTCTCGAATATACCCATGTCCATATTTGTTGTTACCTGCATTAAATACAGCCTTCCATGCGTCTGTTTGGTAAATTTTATCTCGCATGACAAAACTTGTACTCATAAAGCCTCCGATGGCGGCAATGGCCGCCAAAGATTAGAATGGTATTTCGTCCGGTGCATCGTGGTTTATTTCAGATCCAAAGGTCTGAGTGCCATCTGAATTGACGGTTTGCTGTGCATCTTTATCTTTGGATTCTGCACTTCGAACGACGTTTGCAATGATGGTTGTGGCTGTCTTTTCGATGCCGTCTTTGCCCTTGTATTTGCTGTATTGGATTGAACCGTTCACCAATATCATTGCACCTTTTTTGACATATTTCTCGCAGTATTCCGCATTCTTTTCGAAGCACACAATTGTGTGCCAGTCTGTATTTAGCTTGCCTGAATAATAGGTGTTCGTAGCCAATGACATGCGGCAAACTTTTTTGCCAGACTGCGAAACTCTGATTTCCGGATCATGCCCGACACGTCCTAATAATGTGCATGAGTTATACATTTTCTTTCTCCTTGCTTTGTTTGTAGAGGTAGTTCGCCAAGGCTGATTTCTCGGCATCTGATAGTTTTTCGGGAGACCTTATGTCATCCGTTTTAAGGATGTCTGCATAAGATTTTAGAATGGAATCTTTTGTCTCGCCGGCTTCCATTCGTTTTGTTAAATCCTGCAAAAGAAATGGAAGTGGATCGCGCTTCTTTTGCTCCGTTTTGAGAGGCGGTTCTGGCCTTTGCGGTTCTCTTTTCTGAATGTTGTTTAAGTTGCCGTCTATATCCTCATCGGCTGCCACACCAAAGATTGAACTGAGAGCATAACGTCTGTAATACGTTATTGACGCCCCGACTTTCTGAGTATCGTTTGCTTTGCCCTGCAATTCGGTGTCTGTCATTTCGATGGTGTCTTCAAGCCATTCACCAGACGAATGGAACACTCTCGTTGTGAGTGTCGATGTGTGTTCCTTCCTCGTTGGCATCTGCGTGAACCAAACCCCGTGCTTTGGCAGCACGCTTCGAAGCATGTCAATCAGGCTGTCAAGGGTTGCGTATTTGTAACCATACGCCTGCTTCGATTTGCTTATTGATTGTATTTCAGGTGCGCATTCAATCAAAGCTGCAAACAGATTGCTTGTGCCTTCAGATGTAATCATAGTGACCTCCTATATACTCAGTTGGCTATCAATTGTAACCCTCTCAATGACTCGAAATTGTTGCTCTGTGCAGTTCTGTCTCAGATAGTAGAATCTGTTGATTGCCTCACAATCTGATTCATAGAATTGGAAATCATTCCACTCGTTGTCATTCCCCAGACATTGCACGACAAATTCAGTAACCCGTTCGATCTCGTTCATTATTATTCTCCTCATTGCAGTTTATGTATTTGTCACCAAGATTGTCTACTGTCACTTTACCACCACACAAATCCATGTATGGGCATGCACCGAATTTCAGGCAATTACCTGTGCATTTGTAGTATCTGATGGGGTTGTCTATTTCTCTCATGTCATTGAGAACCCACGTCAATTCAGCAATACGAATGCCGTATTCAACAGGTTCGATTGTAATTGTGTCACGTGTGAATGATTCCTCGCTGAATGATGCCTGCATGCGGCTGATGAATTCTTCTTTTGATTCAGCTTCTTTTCGTTTGATTCTGCCAGTCTTTGACGCGGCTTTTCGTGCCTCGAATTCTTCATCTGTTTCGCCCACACTCATGATGTGTTTCGGCTTGCTGATTACATCATAAATGACACCATCGCAGCGGCCATAAACGGTTGTGCATGCTAGGATGTAGATCATCACCTGCCAGTCAATCTTTGCACGGTCAAGGTATGAATCGTTGAGCATACCAGTGGTTTTATGTTCTATGACATAAATCTTTCCATCATGCCGATTCTTTATGATTCCGTCGAAATATCCATGCAGGTGTGATTCTGTGTCATTGCTTTTGGCGAACGGGACATCGAAATAGGTCTCAACGCAAAGCACATCGAAATTCTGCAAATCCTCAAGGAAATACAAATCAATATATGAGTCAATCAGGGCAATGGCTTTGCACTGTGATTCCTCACTGAGTGCATATTCCTCGCAGTATTCACGGACAGCCTGCAAGGCATATTCTCTTGCAATTTCACGTGCGTTGATAGCTCTGTCTGATTCTCTATTACATTCATCTGTATTGGCGATTGAACGAAGAATTGAGGCCAAACCACGATGCACAGCTGAACCGAAATCTAACGCCTCCGGACGTTCAACAGGCTGAATATTGAGAATCTTTGAATAATAGTATTTCTTTCGACATGAAAGAAATGTGTCAATCTGCGATGCGCTGTACTTGTTAATTTTCATCCCACACCTCCTTAATCCATCCACGAATCATCATCATCGCGGTTATAATCGTCTTCTTCGACAAATTCCCAGAAATCCCAGTTTCCATCATCGAATTGCCGTTGTAGTTCCTCCGCTTCGAACGTTGTCAATTCGTTGTACATAGTGATCTCCCTAACGAATGATTGAACAAATAATGAGTGAGAATAAACCGAAAAGCAGGCAAGCCCAATACTGAACTTTCAATGCTTTATCTGTAAACTCGCCGTTCTCTGAATCCCAAATGCTACAAATAAAATTATGCATAGTACCTCCAAAGGTAGATTGATTTGTGTATGATTGACGGTAGATATACCACGGGCTTGGATTTGCTCAAATAACTATACTTTTAAAACTTTTAAAACAATGAAAGTAACTTCCTCGCTCTCAATGACTTGAGGTGTTACCCGGATGATTTCGACGTATGCGTCACCATCACATGCGTAGACAGACGTTTGTTCAAGGCATCCAAGCGAGAATTTCTTTGCTTCTTCGATGGCGTGCGAACGCGATTTAAAGGTCTCATGCCATGCATGATAGAATCCAGTTCGGGTGCGTCCGATTTTGTACAGTTTCATGATTGTCTCCAAAGGTTGGTTTCAAAAAAAAAGACCGGGATTGAAACCGCCCCTTTGGTTGGCGTCAAACGGCTTTAGCTTGCGCCTGTACATTTCCGTTTGAATCCCGGTCGAATAAAGACTGTTTTTTTATCCAAAGGTCGGTTTCGTTCGTCCGAGGTGTTTCAGGTCTCGAACAACCCCCATTTAAATCATGACCGGATGTTTGTCAAATTTTTATTTTAAGAAAAATGCATCGAGCAAAAACACAAGTGTTTACGCGCCTCTTAGCAACTCTTCATAGTTCCTGTATCGCTGCCATGCATCTTTGTGATAGCGGTATGATTTCTGAATCTTTTCCCCGCCGTTTGGCAGAATCACTTTTTCCTCTACATCTTTCACCGGTGCGATCATTACGTCTTTTGAAAATTCGTGCAGTTTATGCCAGTCAGGTTTATGGCCATATTCACGAATCCATTCAGAGCGCATCATTGCTATTGTCTGCCAATTTTGGCCGCGTCCAACGGCGTCTTTTAGTTTCTCATTCTCGCACCGAAGGTTATTGTTTGAGGCCTGCAAACCACCAACCCTTCCACACATTTCGGCATCCCGGCCTTCAACAAAAAGGTATTTTGTTTGAATTGCGCGATCTCTTTCAGCAATTGCAGCCTGCTTTTCACGGTATTCTTTAGCCCATGCAATTGCAGCCTCCGCAGGATCTGAAAAGTTAGGCAACGAGAGTGAATATTTCCCAGTCTTTCGTATCGAAGGCAATACTTCGTCAAACACCCATGACTCAAATGGTTCACACTTTGGTAAATTGCATTTGGCTAGTATTCGGTAAAGGCCGGGTTCGGAAATTAAGGTATATTCTCGATTTTTAACATCCGACAATTCGTCGGACGTTAAATCGTTAGCTCTCACAACGGTTTTATCCTTGTCGCGGCAAAGTTTGCACATTGCAGATGTGTCGCTGTGTTCGATACAAGCAGCAACATCCTTTGCGACAAACCATGGATCGTTGTTTCTCATAACGACTCGAACCGTTCCGAATCTTTCATTCTGGAATCGTTCGAGAGCGTCAGAAATTGAATTCTGAATTGCGCTTTTTGCTTGATTCATGACCGTTTCTGAACTAATCATATTCACGACCTCCCTTATTGAGGTTGATAGCGCTTTTTTATGTGATGCGCTATTTCTGCCTGCCTCTGTCCCATACTTTGGCAGGCTTTTTTTTTGATTTAAACAAACGATACTAAACGCAACGAACAAAGTTAATCCGAAGGGTATCGTCTTTTCCGATTGCATTTTCTGACATAATCCTGCCAATCCTTTTTGACCCATCCGCGTTCTTTCGCATATGCGCGCATCGCGTCAAGGGTGTCTCTCAGTTTTTGGCAGTCCCCATCCTGCTGCTTTCTCAAGAACCGTCTATTCTCCTCGTAAATGAGCCAGAAGAGGTTTTGTTCCGCTTTCAGCTGAAAAGGGACATAAGGATTTGACCACCAGTCTGATTTTTCGTCCATCGCTTTTCCATCCGCGTTATGATCTTTGGTGTTTAGAAAACGGTATCACACTCGGCGGATCAGATCAACGGCAAACAGCCTGGCGCATGTATTGTCCATATATCATCAATATATTATCAATGTATTGTTTATATATCATCAATATATTGCTCATACATTGCCAATGTATCATTAAATCCAGTAGAATCAAACACTTACGCGAACTCTGTTTCACAAACCCCATCCCCCAACGCGCGTGCGCGTCCTTATTATACTCTCTGAAAGAGAGTAGATCTTATTATCCTATGATCTCAAAATCCTTAAACGACTAGATCTAATCCTTTACTCAATCTTAGCATTTACAAGATATTAAATTCTTTCTTTTTATTATAAAAAAAAAAGAGAATAAAGATATAGTCACTACAATGATCTTAAAATATTTAAATACGCGCGTCATTAATATATGGGTCTGAAATATTCCAAAGATCCCCGTATATCACAGTCACCAAACCGAACACACCCATACACCCTCACAGACCGTTCAAATTTCCATCCTGATGCACAAAACACCCTCTGCCCTCACAAACACCCATTCAACCAAAACCATGCATTAAAACGCAATTTAGAGCCATTTAAACGGGTGTGGTGTTTGAGACAGACAACGGGCTCCTGGAATCATCCCTCACAGACCAGACCAAACTGGATATGCCAACTACTGAATCCAGAATCACACCTGATGCACAAAACAGGGCCCATGCACACAAACACCCGTCTGAAAGGAATCTGCTTCAAAACGCGAATTAGACGCCTTTAAACGTGTGTGTCACAAACACGGGCAATTGCCGAATCAAAAGTGCATATTCGTTGACATACACCGCGAAACGGCTTATGATTCATGTCATACAATCAATAAACTTGAGGTTATGCAATGAATTATGGTTTGCCTTATTGCGGTTCTAAATCCAGAATCGCCGAATGGATAATGGGATTTATACCAAAGTGTGAATGCTTTGTTGATGTCTTTGCCGGTGGGTGTGCAATAACACATGCAGCCATAGAATACCGAAAAGCAAACCGGTATATCGTGAATGATATATCAGGCGTTGCACAACTCTTTGTCGATGCCGTAAACGGAAAATATCACAACGAATCCAGATGGATTAGTCATGAGGATTTCGACAGGCTCAAAGACGAAGATCCATACGTTGCATGTTGTTGGTCTTTTGGAAACCATAAAGAAAAAGGATATTTATATTCACGAGAAATTGAGCCCTACAAAAAAGCATGCCACTATGCCATTGTGTTTGGCGAATGGGAACAACTCGCTCAATTATGCCCTGAAATATGCGAATTTGTAAAACATCGCGTGCAGCTATGCAGGAACCGCCATGACCGAAGGGTTGTATTCGGACAATCAGCAATCATGCAGTTAAAAAGGATTTCTGGTGGCAAAGCAAAACATCCTGTTATCACAAATAATCCATTGTATGCCTCATATTATACAAATACAAGCCTGCAAAGCCTGGAACGCCTGCAAAGTCTGGAAAGACTGGAAAGACTGCAAAGACTGGAAGGACTGGAAGGACTGGAAAGACTGCAAAGACTGGAAGGACTGCAAAGACAAAACAAAGACTATCGAGAATTAGAAATTCCCAAAGATGCATTTATCTATTGTGATCCACCGTACAAGGATTCAGGTTGTGACTACAATGTCGAATTCAATCATGATGAATTCTACAACTGGTGTGCCGATGCTGCCAAAACAAATCAAATACTCATTTCTGAATACAACATCAACGATCCGCGCTTCGAATGTGTAGGCGAGAAAGAAAAGCTCGTTTCGTTGGCATCCACAAAGTCGATGCTGAAAACCGAACGGCTTTACACGGTTAAGAAATAAAAATTCACTTCTTTTGGGATGTTTTTGAGCCAAACATAAATCACACCTTCTTTGACATTACCTTTGCATTGTCCGGATTTATCTGAATATCCTGGCATAATTACACTATTCCAAACATGTTTGTTATTTTATCTTTCATGCCCAAAAATTCACCATCCAGACACATGTTCATGAAATGTTCCGTCCCATAATTTAACGTATAAAAACTCGTTGACGCTTTTATTATTTCGTACATCTCAACCGAACGGTCTTTGTGTACCTTGCATTGTTGCCGCTTGTATGCACACTGATACTGCCCTTTTGCGTGGCAACTCGTATTTTTAATACGATTCCCTATTTTCCGTTTCTTGTTCTTGCATCGGTGCCTGAACATGTTTGTAACAATTTCACCTGCGGTAATCTGCATTGATTGTCCACAATGCGGACATTGGGCGCTGAAAATGTAACTGATAACACCGTTACTCTCTTTCTGAGAAACACCGGTTATTTTTACACCGCATATCTTATAACCAACGAAAGACCGGTAATAGCTAATATCTTTTGGCAGATCACTCAGGCTCTCTTTCTGGATTCTTTTCGGCAAATTCATTGAAAAGCAGAGACGTCCGAGCATGTCACAGCAGCATTTGGATCCCGTGTGCTCAACAAACAGATTCAATGGCAGGTCGTAAAAACATCGGCCACACTCATTGCATCGTACTGAGATCCTTGGCTTACCGCCTATTGCCTTTTTGCACCTTGAAATGACATCATAAGATCCAAAGCGGCAGCCGACATAAAGACTCTGTTGAGGCCTCTCAGGCATTGACGGACGCTCATCCATGAAATATTCCGGCAACGCGGGACGGTTGTATTGTATCGGTTCAGGTTCAACATACGTGAATTTAGATGTTCTCTTTTGACGAGGTTTTCGGGGATATGTTTTTTGGCGACTATTGCAGCTGTCTGAGTATTTATAATTCGTTTCGTCGAAAATGCCGTGCGAGTGCCTCCATGAGATCATTTGTTCGAGGCTGGGTTTGCGAGGGTCAAACAGGCCTTTCCACACAAGACGATCCGGGATCTTGTATTTTTTCTGTATTTCTCTTGCAGTCAACAACTCCCCACGGAACTCATATAAATTTGGATGTTGTCTAGACATAATTCAAATCACTTCATGTAATCCGAAAGCATCCGGTAATAATAGTTTGATTCATCATTCGACAGTAGATATTGGTGCATAAGTTCGACAATATCAGCAGGATACGCACTGACTTGGTTGCCTTTATCATCCCTGACTTTATCTGTTTTGATTCCCTTCGTATTGCAAAGATGACATAGAGCTGTGCCGAGACGGTTCAACACATTGACCTTCTTTGTCCCCCTGACAGGCATCATTGACAATATCTCAAATACCCACGGGATATCCCTGATAATCACACACTTTTGGAATCCGAGACGCTCTTTTAATTCCCCATTCTCTTTTTTCAGTTCCCCATTCTCTTTTTCAAGACGATCCACACGTCTTGTTTCATTCCCCAAACGCCCCATGATTGTTGCCTCTCTTGTTGATGAAATATAACTCCGTTTTCTAATGGCTTCATCGCGTTCCTGTGCCGCTTGATCTATCTGAAGCTGTAAAACCTTTTTCTCCGCCTCACGTTCCTTTTCGATGCGTTCAATTGTGCTATTGGCAGCAATCAAAGCACGTGCAATCAATTCTCCATCTGACATCGGCTTAATATCCTGGTTTACAGAATAATTCCCTGTCTTCCGGATTTGTGGGATAACCTCATGGACAATCCATCTCTTGAATGCTTTTGCTTCCTGCTTTCGGCTTCCCAATACCAGATTATACACACCGCATTCATTCACGATATTTCTGTCCGGCCCACCCTCATTTAAAGAGAGGGTGCTTTTTTCATCGCTGTCAAGACGCATCACCGCCTGAGTAGGATTCCCGATTTCAAGACATTCGCAGACATCCTTCGCCACGAACCATGGCTCGCCATCAATGACAAAACATCGAACCCTGCCAAATTCAGGCTTTTGGAATAAAATCATATTGCTCATATTTACACCTCAATGTTTAACAGTCTCGCATAGTCAAACAAAGGCAACATCGCGGTTATTGGTTTAGCATACTTCATCTCAATGCCATTTGTTACAAGCGAGGGATATTGTTTGCCATTACGACAGAATTGAACCTCACGGACGTTTCCGGGCTTGCATGCAGCCATGAATGATTTAATCATTCTGGATTTGCTCTTAATCCTGGATGATTTGCAGCCTACCAACTCGATGAGATTCCCTTGCGAATCATATTCGCGAAAGCAAATACTCCACATATCCTTTGGCCCTCCATGGAAATAGTTTTGAATACCCATACACCTCTTGTCTAGCCTCACAAACAAAACCCTTGAATAACAAGGTTTATGTGTTATTATATATCACATCTCTGACATAAGAACAAATAAAAGTGCTAACAATGTGCTAACAGGTTGCTAACATAGTGCTAACTTAAACCAAAAATACACCGAAAAATGCTAATCAATGCTAACGAGTGCTAACAATGGCGTTAAAAAAAGATGAAAAACATCTGATTGAATTGATTGTTTCCGGGAAAGATTACCCAGAAGCATATTCAACCGTTTATCCTGACTCCAAAAAGACAAAGCGAACAATCAGTGCGTGCATTTGCCGAATGCTAAAGAGACAGGATATCCAGAAATATAAAGCTGAGTGTGAAAGAAAAATCCAAGAAGAACGAACAAAGATTAAGGATGAAGTTGCCGAAATAATAAGAGAAAAAACCCTCTGGTCAATTCAGGATTCAATCGACGCTCTCAAATTCGTTATAAACGAAGCAAAAGAGGATGCAATTGAAATTAAAAAGAGAAACAAGAACTCTGACAAATATATGCGCGTCATGCCTTCGGCGACTGCAAACCCCATTATTGGAGCAGTCGAACGTTTAAATCACATGTTAGGAATAGAAGGGCAAGACGCAAGCCCCAACAAATTCGAACTCACAAACATGTTTATCGATGCCACCGACTTTAACGAAGATCCAGAGGATTACAAAGCACCGCCAATTCTCGAAGCCAAAACCGGAGAGGATGACGAATGAATGTAATCATGACGAAAAAGTCAAAAGCGAGTGTAAACACATGCGGATGGATGACTGTGTGGGAGGGTGCGATCCGATCCGGTAAAACCGTTGCCTCGATTGTGGCATGGCTTCGTTATGTTGCGCTTTCAAACGAACATATCTTTTTCATGTCCGGCAAAACATACGCATCATTAATCCGCAATGTTATTGACGGGGAATATGGGCTCTTAAACCTGGCACGTGGATTTGTTCGTATGACGAAAGATAGAAGCGGTTCAACGGTGCTATTAATGGATTCGGCAAACGGCGAGAAAAAGATTCATCTTTTCGGAGCGTCCGACGATGCTGCATACATGAGAATCAAAGGCTTGACAGCGGGCGGATGGTATGCGGATGAAGTAGCAACGCACCCGGAATCGTTTATTGTTGAGGCTTTGTCACGAACGGCTGTATCAACCGACAGAAGAATCTTTTGGACATTAAACCCCGCTGTACCATCGCACTACATATACAAACGATTTCTCGACAAGTGGGAATCAGAGAAGTCACCGGGATATATTCGGTTTCATTACACGCTCGCAGACAACCCAGCGATGACGCCGGAACGACGTGCCGAACTGGAAAGCCAGTATTCCGGACGTTACAAGATGATGTACATCTATGGGAAAAGATGTGCAGCCGAAGGCGTGATTTATGATTCTTTCAAACGTGAGATGGTTTATTCACGATTGGAGAATGAAAAGAAATTCACATCTCAATTCATTGCATGCGACTATGGGACAATCAACCCATGCGTATTTCTCGAATGTGCGATAGGCGATGACGGAAAAGTTTATGTACTTCGTGAAAAGAGATGGGACAGCCGCAAAGAAATGCAGCAAAAGACCGATGAGCAATATGTTGAAGACATGGTTTCGTTCGTCGGAGATCCCGGACAATCAGACATTCCGATTATTGTTGACCCGTCTGCGTCTTCGTTTATAACAGCATTAAAGATGCGTGGATATTTTGTTATAAACGGGAAAAATGATGTCCTTCCCGGTATTCGCAGAGTGAGTTCACTTTTTGCGATGGATAAGATTAGAATACATGAATCATGTACAGGATTGATTTCCGAACTTGAACTGTATGTGTGGGATGATAAAGCATCACTTCGAGGCGAGGAAAAGCCGCTCAAAACGAATGACCATGCACCGGATGCATTAAGATATTACTGTATGACAGCATTAACCGCTTACGATATAGCCGAAATGGGGTTGAACAATGAGTAAACCGAAGAAGAAAGAGAACAAGTTATCCATGATGATAAACGATGATGGGAAAACATCGAACGTGGTAGGCGAGGCGATTGCAGCGACAGCCCACAATGATGCATTCTCGAATCCAGGTGCCAGGACGGGATTCGGTATGGAGAATCTAATCAACACTACTGAATACCCGCTGACACGTTTAACACAGGATTGGGGGCTTCTGACAAGCCTCTATCGTTCGTCATGGATTGTGCAGAGGGTTTGTTCAATCATCCCAGAAGATGCGATGACCGATTTATCGATTGACGCACCCGGTCTTGACCAGGATTCACTCGATAGATTGCAGGATTGTATAAATAAGGCAAAGGTTCGTCGTTCCCTTATCGATGCATTGAAATGGGCGAGGCTTTATGGCGGCTCGGCTGCTATTATCATGATTGACGGTCAAGACGATGACCTCGCCAAACCATTGCACATAAACGAGATATTGCCGGGCTCATTCCGTGGTTTGTTCGTTGTTGATAGATGGAGTGGCATTTATCCATCTTTGGAACTTGTATCGAACCGCAAATCGCCCGATTTCGGTTTGCCTCGATGGTATGAAGTGCGTGACGAAGACGGCGTTATGCAGTATCGCGTTCATCATTCTCGTGTACTTCGATTCATCGGGACGGACATGCCCTATTATGAATCAATCGCTGAACAATATTGGGGAACGTCTGCGATTGAGGCTATGTATGATGATTTAGTTAGACGTGATAATGTAACTCACAATATTGCAAACCTGACTTTCAAGGCGTGTTTATCTGTCTACGAAATCGAAGGACTAGACCAAATATTCGCAAGTGCATCCGCACAGGCTCAAAGACGAATGTATTCGATGATTCAAGCAATGAGCGTTCTTGAATCAAATTTGGGTGTGAAACTAATCAACAAGGGAGACGGTGTCCAACAGCTGCAATATGGATTTGGTGGATTGCCGGAAGTGTTAGATGGTGCAATGCTCGATGTTTCCGGTGCGACGGCAATACCTGCGACACGTCTTTTTGGACGTTCCCCCGCCGGGATGAATGCCACGGGTGAAAGCGATGAAAAAATTTACCGTGGAACGTTGGAACAGCAGAGAAGCACACACATTTGCCCGGTGCTTGAAAAGCTCGCTCCAGTCGTTGCGATGTCTGCATTGGGCGGTATCCCTGCCGGATTAGAATTCATATTGCCGCCATTGGATGAAATGTCACCTGTCGAGAAATCAGACCTGATTGATAAACAATCACAATATCTCGAACGACTATTCCAGGCAGGCATTATCCCGGCTGATACAGTCTTAACAGGCGTTAGGAATGCCCAAAACGACATGGATGTCACGTCATCCATTACCGATGATGATATTAACGCCGTCAAAGGAAAGTATCTTAAAGACATCTCTCCGCAGGCCGATCCTTATGGCGGAATATTCCAGGGAGTTGAAGGTGAAGAAGAAAACACACCAGAAACACCCGAAAATTTAACACCTGAAAACGATTTACAGGAAACGCAGCCAAACACACCCGAAACCGTAAAAGAGCAATAAAACGCAAATTTGAGCAATTATGGAAGTTACACCCCAAAAGATGATTATTGCTGCACAGACGGTAATGAGTGAAGGTTCATCCGATGCCATCCGTGCGTCTATGGTACTTTTAAAAGCGAGTGCAGATCTGTCTCATGCGCACCTTATTCATCTTTTCGAAGTGGCAGAAAAGAGAATTATTAAAGAGTTGGCAAGGTTAAAGAATGCCGATTTGGTGACTTATCATGTCGAAGCTGCGCTTGCCAGGATCCATGCAATATTGCAGGGACTAAAGGATGATTCTGCCAAAGAGGTTGAAACACTCGTCACAGCTCAAATCATAACAGGAAAATGCACATCCAGAATAAAATCAAAAGATCATGAACTTGTGTCTGCATTTGATTTGCAATCGACAGATAGAAGCAACTCCGAACGGATAATCAATCAGCTATTGGGCAATATCTATCATGCAGCGGATGCCGCTGAACAATCCATCCGGTCAAAGGCGCAGGCAGCATGTCTCAAAGCGTCGATGTCGAAGGAATACTCACAGGATATTGAATTAGCTGTATCTTTCCCGTCGATAGATAACCAAATGTACTTTGGTGCAATCAAAGAGCCATTGGAAGCCGTGCCGAAACTCACAAAAGAAGAACAAAATGAACTGGACAAAGATCCGCTCAAGGCCGCAAAAAAGATTGCGATGGATGCCGCAAAACAAATCAAATTCATGCAGGAACAATATGTCATCGGACGGCGTGAAGCTGATTTGGTTCGTCAAAAGACACTGGCAGCCGTTGCAATGAAAACGGCAACCGGTCAATCAATGGTCAATGCCGAACGTGATTTAATTGCCTCAATGCTGAAAGATGGGATCACCGCGTTTGTGGATAGAAGCGGTCGTAAATGGCAATTGGGCGTTTATTGTAATATGGCCGTTCGTACAACATCGAGACAGTCGCAGAATGTTGGCGAGCTGTTCGACGATCCGGAGCATGATTTATATATCATTGTAAACCGGCATTCCAATTGTCCGATTTGTTCACGATACGAAGGCCGCGTGTATTCGCGTTCAGGAAGCAATCCGAACTACCCACCGCTTTCAGATGCATTCAAACAGATAGATCCAAACAAGCCCGGTGGTTTAGAAAACACGTATCTTTCAATACATCCAAATTGCCGCCATACAGTCGCCAAATGGGTTGAACGCGCCCACACGCCCATTGAAATTGCAGCCATGCGACAGAAATCAAATCCGGCTACAAATCCTTTTGACGAAGATCCACGGAATGAAAAACAAATTGAAGCATACAAAGAACGTGAACGCGTCATGGGATTAGAAGCCGCAAGCGTCCGTAAATACAGAGAGTTGATTCAGTATATCCCCGCAAAAGAAATTGGTTCGTGGGTAAAATTCCATAAACACTTCATCATGAAGGATTCCTGGTATAACGAATTGCTCAAAAGATATAGAGAAAATAAGCAAAAAGTGAACAAAAAGTCTTGACATTAATACACATCTATTTACAATCGCCTGTATATACCCCTAAAAGACAGGCGAGGCCTAAACATGAGTGTGATTTGCTATTATGGCGATAAAATCTCAACTAATATCGCAAAGACGCCCGAAGGCTTTTTGATTTGCAAAAATGTGCCCATTGCGCGTACCGGGTACCAAACATATTTAGAATCTGAATTAGTCGAAGATGGAGATCCAACCGAACGAGTGAATGTATATCGTTCACCCGATGAAGTGTTTTCTCCTGCGACACTTGCATCATTCGAGGGTAAACCCGTTTGTAACGGGCACCCTTGTGTAGACGTTACCCCGGACAATTACAAAGTATATTCGAAGGGACATGTTCAGCATGTGCGCATTGGAAAAGGCGATGATGCCGACAAGATATTAGCTGATTTGTATATTACCGACAAAGACTTAATCGACGAAATACAGAACGGAAAACGTGAAGTTTCCG
>Ga0247609_10003252_pt1 | contig 16562 bp, 14 predicted proteins | sample 172DNAGHGlowgp2_FD_193487 | JGI IMG/M metagenome (GOLD analysis project Ga0247609, IMG submission 193487) | Sheep rumen microbial communities from Palmerston North, Manawatu-Wanganui, New Zealand - 1728 DNA GHGlow gp2 | ecosystem: Host-associated > Mammals > Digestive system > Stomach > Rumen ...
CAATCTTATTAACCAACAAGTCGGTTTCATCTAATACTTTTTTCTTTCCCATATTTTACTTATTCAATAGTTTTTGAATTGCCACATCCACCTTTTCAAACGAGAATTCTTTCATGGATTTCTCCATCAAATCCTGAATCTTATCATTGCACAAATTCCCTATGCTTCCTTCGTGTGTGTGGTGTATATTCTTATTCGGTGTAAATTTTCCTGCTTCAATATCCAAACCGACCTTTTTATAGGCATCACGGAAAGGCATTCCCGACAATACCAAACGGTTCACCTCCTCAACGCTGAATATAAAATCATACTTCGGATCATCTAGGATATTCTCTCTGATTTTCACATCCCTCATGATGTGAGTCGTCATTTTCAAACAATCCTTCAACTCATCGAACACTGGAATGAATATCTCCTTAATAATTTGCAAATCACGGAAATAACCAGAAGGGAGATTATTCATGATCATCATAATCTGCTGAGGCAACGTCTGAATCTTATTGCATTTTGCACGCGTCAACTCAAAGACATCTGGATTTTTCTTATGAGGCATGATGCTTGAACCTGTCGTACACTCATCAGGCAATTTAATGAATCCAAAATTCTGACTTGTGAACATACATGAATCAAAGGCCAACTTTGAGATGGTCGAAGCGATGCCTGCCAATGCAAAAGCAACTGTTTTTTCCACCTTACCTCGTCCCATCTGAGCATATATCACATTATAATCCATTGTGTCAAATCCCAACAGATCAGTTGTCATCTGACGATTCAATGGGAAGGAAGAACCGTATCCCGCTGCCGAGCCAAGCGGATTTCGATTCGTCATTTTCCATGCAGCCAAAAGCAGTGCCATATCATCCACCAAACTTTCTGCATAGGCACCAAACCATAGACCAAAAGAGGATGGCATAGCAATCTGCAAATGAGTATAGCCCGGAAGCAAAACATCTTTATATTTATTGCTTTGTTCTATCAGAACATGGAACAAATCCATCACAGCATCTGCCACAAGATGAATCTGTTCGCGAATGAACAGCTTCATGTCCAACAAGACCTGATCATTTCGAGAGCGTCCGCTATGTATCTTTTTTCCTAAATCACCTAATTTACGGGTCAAAAGAAGTTCCACCTGAGAGTGAACATCTTCAACACCCTCTTCAATCTTAAAATCACCTGATTCGGCTAGTTTATATATAGACTTGAGTTCTTTCAAAAGAATAGGTAGTTCATCCTTCCCCAAAAGACCGATAGACTCCAACATTGTAATGTGAGCCATAGATCCTAAAACATCATGTTTTGCCAAAAAAAGATCCATTTCGATATCTCTTCCGACAGTAAAGCGTTCTATCTCTTCGTTCGTAGCTTTACCTTTATCCCATAATTTCTGAGCCATTCAGTTTGTATTTATATTAATTTATCTATTATCAGTTTTAAACGACAAATTTATACTTTTTTTTTGGAAAAGACGAGCGTGATGAAACATAAAATCACCGCCTCTTATTTTCAAACTTTTCAATCATCTCATTCAGTTTTTTGACATCCTCTTCTGAAAGGATTTCCTCCTGCTGGAACGGCACAATAGTATCAATCACATAGTCATACTCAATATCATTGCGGATTCGTCCTCGCTTCATTATCTTTTCCAGTTTGTTTTCTCGCTCATACGGAAGATTCGCTTCCTTAATACGTCGCCAAAAATAATCCACGTCAGGTCCTGCAGCTTCTTGGAAATAAATAAAAAAATCTTCAATATCATATTTTAAACTTTGCAACGTTTGAAATTTCTTTTCTGCATTTAGGGGACTAACTCTTTTGTATGATTATTACATTTAATAAACCATTCAATTAAAGTATATGATACGCCGGCATAAACATAATTCATTTTATCTCTTCCCAGAGGATATTCTAAAAGTACTTGATTTGCCAAATCAATAGCCTTTATTAGGTTATCATGTGCTTCTATGTATTTTTTACTTGCCATAATTAAAATAGATTTTAGGTGTTTCAAATTCCTTTTTTTTGTACAAATTCACTTATTCTATTCTTCCATCTCTTTATTCACGCCCCATTCTTTTGTATGATAAACATACATCAACGAATCAGAAAGCATCTTTTCATATTTTATGTTGCTATACTCTTCTTCTCCGGAAACATCCTCCTTTTCAACATGATTCATAATCCACATCCTTTATCACATGCGCACAATATCGCTGATACTTAGCAATGTCAGAATCATCTATCTGCACAATCTTTTCTGCCTCTTCCTTGTCAAATAGATAATAAAAATTAATATATGCTCCTATAATGCAAAAACACCACCATCCCAAAACAATTAAAAACGGGGATAGAAGCATAAGCAATAACAAAAGCAATAATTTCTTATTTATCATTTCTATGCTATTTTTATATGACTTGTTTGAACAAATTTACTCTAGGCGAAAAAGTATTAGACACATGCAATATCTCCCCCGTCTTGTAGAAACGCGGCGCGCCACGTCTGTACAAGATAGTCGGTTACTGCCGTGAACAACGTATCCTTGCCGTCATTCCCGACATAACTTGCCGCTAGACCGCTACCTCCACAAAGGTAGTGAATTTCGCAATTTATTCCTTTGAGTCATCCTTTTTATTTAAAACCTTCTCAAAGATTAACATTTCACACCTTTAAAATAAAAAGTACAGATATCCCTGTTACGAAAACTCGAACGGATGATTCTAAATAAAATTTTATATTAGTTCCATTATAACAGAGAAAAATTGTTCCAATTTTAGAACAACATCATTCTATTGTATGCAACTCTATCCTTTAGAATCCATTTAAAAGTTCATTCATCGCAAAATCGCGAAAGACTGACGCTATTCTTTCAAAAAAGTCGCAAAAACATTTCCAAAAACCAAAAAAATGTCCGTTATTTGCAAATTAGAATTTTCGAATTAATAAATTAAATATTATAGTATGAATAAGATCATGAGATATGTCGGAATAATGTTAGTACTTATAGGTGCACTTATTCTGATAATGTATTACTTAGGAGTTTTTGGTTCAAATGCTGCTTTAGCAACTGCAGGTGTAATAATGATTTTGGGTGTTGTTGCACATGTGATTCTCAACAAGCGCTTTATGGAGGATGACTAATTAATTCCCACTGCAAAAAACAAGGCTGTCCGAATGGACAGCCTTGTTTTTTGCAGTGCAATTCAAACCTTACTCAGCATTAGACGTTGAATTAGGATAAATAATCTTATATCCTTTTCCATGTACATTCATAATCTCCACATCAGGATCTTCTTTCAAGATCTTTCTCAACTTAGTGATATAAACGTCCATACTTCTTGCATTGAAGTAGTTGTCTTCATCCCAGATGGTACGTAACGCATGGTTTCTCTCTAACACATCATTAGCATGGTTACAAAGCATTGCCAACAACTCAGACTCCTTTGTTGTCAGCTTGATTACCTCATTATTAATCGATAATTGTTGTTTCTGTGTATCAAAGATGAATTTTCCAACATGAAAGACTGGATCTTCTTTTGATTTTTTGCCTTTCACACGACGCAATATCGCTTCGATACGAAGCAACAGTTCTTCCATACTGAATGGTTTGGTCATGTAATCGTCAGCTCCGATACGGAATCCTTCCAAAATATCCTCTTTCAATGTCTTAGCCGTCAAGAAAAGAATTGGCACATCCGCATCCACCTGTCTAATCTCCTGCGCCAATGTGAATCCATCCTTTTTAGGCATCATAACATCGAACACACACAAATCATATTTTTCTTTCACGAACGCTTTATATCCAGCCTCTCCATCTACCATAAGATCTGTGTCATATCCTTTAGCCTGAAGATATTCACGAAGAAGCATTCCGAGGTTTTCATCATCCTCGCATAATAAGATTCTTGTCTTTTCATCCATATTTTTTATTGTTTAATTGGTATTGCTATAATAAATTTTGTACCCTTGTCCAGTTCACTCTCCACCTTGATTGTTCCGCCATGGTCTGTCACAACTTTTTTTACGTATGCCAACCCCAATCCAAATCCTTTCACATTGTGTATATTACTTGTTGGCACTCTATAAAATTTGTCAAAGATACTTTTCAAATTACTCTTCTTTATACCGATTCCGTTATCTTCCACCGAAATTAGTAATTTATTTTTTTCATTCCAAGTTTTCAATCTCAAAATGAGAGGACCTTTCGAATATTTCACCGCATTATCCATTAAATTATAGATTATATTGGTGAAGTGCACCTCATCGACCTCAGCTATAGCATGTTCTGCATCCAGTTCCGTCTGTATGTCACCTCCCGTATTCTCCACTTTTATGGCAAATGTTCCAGCGATCGTAAGAATCATCTCATTGATATCCTTTTCTTGCAATTTCAGTGCACTACTCTCTTTTTCGAAGATTGACATCTGCAAAACCTTTTCGATCTGCTGCGACAATCGTTTCGTTTCATCTTTAATCGTCTTCGACAAATGACCTATCATGATCTCTGTTTTAGGCACACTCTCGTCATTCAACATTTGTGCTGCAAGAGATATGGTGGAAACGGGCGTTTTCAACTCATGCGTCATGTTATTCATAAAATCGGTTCGCATTTCCGACAACCGTTTCTGACGAGAAATGACTCCCAATGAAAAGGCGAATGTAAACAGCAGTAATATCGTAAAGATAGCCGAAGGCACAAAAACGCCATTCGATGCGAGGAGCTTCTGTTTGGTTGGGAAATAGACTTTGATATAATTAGACTGAGGAGCTGGATCATTCGGAAACAGAAGTTGTGAATATCCCTCCTCTTCCGAATCAGGTTCTTCATAATTGGCACTTCGATAGATCTCCTTCCCGTCATTATTGATAATACAGAAATAGTGACTTGCATTAATACCACTGCTTTCAAACTCCTTGTCCAACAGTTCATCCAACAACAAGAAATCGACACGTTCTTCTATCGGACGGATATAGGTATCGCTCATCAATCGTATCAGGATATCATCCAACAATGCACGATTATGCAAATATCGATCCTTCAACTTGTTCTGCATGATACGGGACGATTCCTGAATGGAATTTGATCCGTGTTTCATGGAAATAAAAACATTGGGTTTGACACGAACCGTCGAATAACTCTTTGATGAGTCTTCCATGCTCTTCAGACGTTGCATCTGAGCCTCTTCTTCTGTCATAAATGTAGAAGTCTGGATTGTAATACGTGTTCGAGACGATGGTGTAGTTAAGTTTTTATTCAAGTATTGCAACGTCTCCTCCTCTTCCAATTCTCGTGCCACTTCATATAATGAATGTTTCACCTCCTCACTAAATTGATCTTCACGCATTGCTGCATTCAATTTCAAATAGTAAGCTTGCAACCCCATCAGACTAAAGAATGAAAGAATCATGACGGAGAGAAGGAGTATCATTGTCCATTTCTTCATAGTTGCAAAGATAGAAAAGAGATTCTTGAATCAAGAAAAATCGTTTTTGATTTTAGATTCTTTATTTTAATTTATCTTAAAATTATAAACCTATGTTCTTCATACAATTAAAGCAGGACAAAATGACAATAGGTAATTACAACGGACGCGGCACGCCACGTCCCTACATAAATCCGGTGAAATGAATTTATAGAACTTACCTATATTTCAAAAAAAAAGAATTACCTTTGTATAACGAATAAAGATAGCATCTCAACTCATGAATATTCCTCCACTAATTGCCGATTTAGCACTCATACTGATCAGTGCGGGAGTGACAACCATTCTCTTCAAATGGTTGAAGCAACCTGTCGTGCTCGGCTACATTGTTGCCGGATGTCTCGTTAGTTCTCAGATCTCTCTTACGCCAAGTGTGTCAGGCACCTCAGATATTGGAACATGGGCAGACATAGGTGTTATCTTTTTACTTTTCAGCCTAGGGTTAGATTTTAGTTTTAAGAAGTTATTGAATGTTGGGCGAACAGCCATAATAGCAGCACTTGTCATCGTCTCCTTCATGATCATACTAGGCTTCCTTGTTGGTATGGCAATGGGATGGGGCATCACCAACAGCGTCCTCCTAGGAGGTATGATATCCATGTCTTCGACTGCCATAATCATAAAAGCGTTTGATGACATGGGACTGAGGAGTCAAAAGTTCACCAAGCTAGTTTTTGGCATCCTCATCTTCGAAGATCTGATAGCCATTGTACTCATGGTGTTGATATCCACCATATTCGTAGGTAAATCCTTCGAAGGAACAGAACTGATATATGGAATTCTGAAACTGGTTTTCTTCCTGGTTGTTTGGCTGATTGCTGGAATATATTTTGTACCTATCATTTTAAAAAAGGCTAAAAATGTACTCAATGATGAAACACTTCTGGTATTTTCCCTAGGCCTTTGTTTCTGCATGGTTTTATTTGCCATGAATGTGGGCTTCTCTTCAGCCTTAGGTGCATTTGTCATGGGTTCAGTGATGGCTGAGACATTAGAAGCCGAAAGAGTGGAGAAGATTGTCCGTCCAGTTAAAGACCTATTTGGTGCCATTTTCTTCGTTTCCGTAGGTATGATGGTCAACTTCACTGTCATCATCGATTATGCCTTCCCTATCCTTATTTTAGTAATAACAATTATCATCGGACAGATTGTGTTTGCATCCATGGGACTCATCTTATCCGGTCAGTCTCTTAAAGTAGCTATACAATCAGGTTTCTGTCTGACTCAGATAGGGGAATTTGCCTTTATCATTGCCATGTTGGGAACGAATCTCGGCATCATTGATAAATTTATCTATCCTATAATTGTTGCAGTTTCTGTCATCACAATTTTCATCACACCATATATGATGAGGCTGACTGAACCTGCCTACAACTTCTTGGAAAAGCGATTGCCAGAGAATTGGAAAAAGCATATCGAGGCGCGTGCCACTGCAGGCAAATCTGCGCACAACGAAAACATGTGGCAGATTCTACTGCTGGAGATCCTTCGCATTGTGGCGGTTTATTCCATCTTAAGTATTGCCATTATTATTCTCTCCATCAACTACATACTACCGATTATCACCGAAAGCATACCAGGTGTCTGGGGAAAGATTCTTGCGGCGAGTCTGACCATACTATTCATTGCGCCTCTTCAACGTGCATTGGTAGCCAAAAAGAATCACTCAATCGAATATAAATATCTTTGGGCCGCCAATAAATTCAATCGTGCGCCACTGGTTATCCTCATCATTCTACGATTCACCTTGGCTTTCGGCTTTGTTGCTTTTGTTCTTATCCGCACCTTCAATGCAAAGGTCGGAATCACAGTCTTCATTGCCTGCGTCATCGTTCTTCTTATGATGGTCTCCAAAAGACTCAAGTTGTACTCTATTAAGTTGGAACGCAAATTCCTCCATAATCTGAACTCACGAGAATATGAGCAAGACAAGAAAGTGGAGAAAGAATCAGGATATAAAAAAGGGTTGGCTTCTCAACTCTCTTCTTACGATGTGCATCTAGTTGATTACATCATATCGCAAAATGCTATCTGCATCGGCAAAAAACTTAAGGATCTGAACTACAGAAAAAGGTTCGGCATACACATCGTATCCATACTTCGTGGGAATAAACGCATCAATATCCCTGGCGGAGAAGTTCAACTTTTCCCTCTTGACAAGATACTCGTTCTTGGAACCGACGAGCAACTGGAAAAATTCCAAACCGAAATCCAAATTGAATCTATCATTTCTGAAGGTGCTAATCGAAACGTCAGCATCGAACAATTTGAAATCACAGCAAATTCACCATTCCTCGGAAAAACATTGGAAAACTCAGGCATACGAGAAAAGAATGGTTGCACTGTTGTCGGAATCGAACGGAATGGTATATCCACAATGAACCCAGAATCTCAAACAATCTTCTGCAAAGGCGATTTCGTCTGGGTAGTAGGAGAAACCGAAAGCATCAGAAAACTCATTGCCAAGGAAGACTGTGTAACGGTAATGGAGGAGTGCTAATCCACAACCTTATTAAACTATTAGAATGGATAACCTACAGAAAAATGCAGGGCAAAATTATCATGCCAAGAAGGATGTGTAATAACCCAACGTTCACTCTCAGGATAAGCCGGATTATAGATCTGCATACCAGCATCAAATCGAAGTAATAAGAAGTCAAAATTCGGACGGATTCCAACTCCCCATGAAAATCCTAACTCTTTATAAAAATTACCAGAGAATTGTCCGCCCATCTGCGTAGCATATTCTCCAATGGTCCACACATTACCTGCATCCAAGAATGCGGCAAGATCTATAAATGTGTTGGTTTTTTGTCGATACTCAAAGTTAAACACCATCTTGACATCTCCTGTCTGAGAGATAAAGTTTCCATCATTTCTCGAATCAAATTTACCTGGGCCTAACTTCCTAGTCCTCCATCCACGAACCGTATTTGGACCGCCGGCATAGAATCGTTGTTCAAACGGCACAACAGAGGAATTAGCGTATGGAACAGCTACTCCAAGTCCAATATGAGCCACAAAATTGGTTTTCTCCCGTACATAAAAGACCTTTGACACATCAAACGAAACCTTACCATACTGTGCAAACGGACTTCCTAAGATATTATACACACCATCTTTCTTTTCTATCGGGAAGATAGTACATATCAAAAAAGGCAATGTACCTGCTATATCCACACTTGTCCGTATGGTCCATCCTTTTTTCACTGAACTGGAGGCAACATCACTTGTATAAACAATTGAATACGAAGAACGGGTGATGAACTGATCCTTATAACTCTCCTTCAACAACTCATTTCCATTCGTCTCCAAATAGATAGTAAACCAATCAGAGACCGAACGAGACACCACATAATTGATATTATAGAGATCAAATGTATGAGACACACGGCGACGATTTGTAACCCAATTATATTTCCAGTCCAACCCCAAAATCAAACGGTCGTACTCTGGACGTTTTCTCCACTTCGAACTGAATGAGAAACTTGTAGCCGCTCCCACCTGCTTACGGTAGCGCTGTGGCAAGAAATCCAAGATGATCCTTGGAATAGTCAAAGACAACTCCCCACCGTACTCATAGTAATTTCCCCCTGCTACTTCGTACGAATTATCTCCTATGACATAATTATTCCCTTGATAGTGTTCATACGCACCCTCAAGCTTCAGGCTGATCACCTCCGAGCCCTTGAATAAATTTCGCTGTTGGAAGGAAACATTACTCGAGACCCCCAATCCGGCATTATTTGTTCCTTCAATACCATATCTGAAATAATAGATATTAGCAGGAGTCAACGAGATGACCGCATCCAGCATGGCAGAGTCATCTTTCGCAGGTTCTATCTGGACACCCACCTGACTGACGGCAGAAAGAGCATTCAACGAGTTGTAGGAATTCTCCAACAACACATCACTATAATAGCGCTTTGGACGAATGAAAATATTATTATACAATACAGAAGAACGCATCAGAGGCTCACCTCCATTCACAATCGTGAGTCCCTCATACTCAACCGTATCCATCTTTATCTTTATATGATTGCTGATTCTCTTATTTTTCTTGGCTTGAATCATATTCTGTTCAACTCCATTTAAGATGGTCACCTTCCGAAACTTATAACGCTGTAATGCTTGATCAACATCACTCGTATCTTTCATGATCCGTCGATACTTCAACGTAACATCCACTTTATGATCACCTACGGAGGTATCCGCCAGAAAATAGAAATTCTCCTTCGTTAGATTATAGTAACCGACATTCCAAAAAGCAGCCGTCAGATCAGCTGACATTTGATCGAATCGTTCAGAGACAAACGGTTCATTCTCCTTTAGTTTCACTGCCTTCTTAGCTCTTTTGGTTCTCAGCAAAGCCTTCATGTCGGGAGAGTCAAACTCCACATTAAAGTTACGAACAAAATATCTTTCTTTAGGACGAATGCAATACGTTACATTCATCTTCTTTTTTGCAGTATCCAGGCAATGGGTCACCTGAGCATTCAAGTAACCTAGATTATGCATACGCTTCGTCAACTGTTTCTCCGAATACTCCATTCTACCTTCATCAAAGATAACCGGTTCAGATCCCATACGACGTAACAGACGATTGATCCTCTTGGAAGTATCCCGACCTGATAAGGAATAAATATGCAGACTCAATTTAGGGATGAACAAAGCATTCGGATTGGGCTGCTGGCTTACATAATCATGCAACTGCTCCACCATGACTTCATCATTCTCGACAACAATACGATTTTTGTTCAACAGATAACTATCCTCCCCCACATACTTTGTGGTAGAGCAAGCCGACAAGAACAACATACTCACAAAAACGATTAAGAGTCCTTTATTCTTCATCATGGCTTCTCCTTTCTGAACGGATAGTATCGTTCTTCATTGAATGATTACTCTTCTTCTTTGCAGGTATGGAATCAGGGGTAAGATATTCATTTCTCTTTTTTATCGAATTGAATTCATTTTTGATTCTAAACAGTTGATTGAATTGTTTAGATTCCCGCACAAATGAGACACCCAATCCCTGCATATTTTTATTTACACGATAAAAATCATTGTTCGTATGATTATACGCTTTTATACGGAACATACCGGTCTTCCCTAACAGATACTCTACGTCAAAATCTGTCATGAACGGATTATCCCCTCCATTCGTGTTTGTCTGGTAACCCACATTCGCACTTAACAACAGCTTATCATTCGCCAGTTTAGTAGATGCCGAGACACTCACCTCAACATCCGAAAAATCTTCCGAGGAGTTGACATCCGTGCCCAGCGTGAACTTATCTGATACATTTCCTAACACGCCATTCAAAGCCGACGTCAATGATGAAGAGGCAAATGAGACTAAAGCAGAGTTACCCTGCACACCTCCTGTTGGGTCATAGAATATCCCGACACCCAGAAGATACGCAAACTCTTTAATACGAATATCATCTGTACTAATGATACTACCAACTGTCTTTTGTATTTCTTCGTCTGCCTTTGGAAGCGTCACATCATACGAAAGATTCATATCAGTCAAGCTTCCTGAGGCTATCAGATTACAATTCACAGGAACACGCGTAGAGGACATACCCATGGTTGAAAAAGATGTATTCAACGTCGAAAGATCAGCTGTCAACCCATAGGTGGCGGTTGCATTGAATTTCAGATTCATCGGATCACCAGTGAAATCAACATAACTACCCTCTTGCAAGGTGAATTTCTTTGTTGGCAAACCCGTTAGCTTGACCTTCAAATAACCATCCGTCACAGAAAAGCGATTAAACAATGATAGTAAATCATCTTCATATAACACCCTCAGTTTTCCATTACCTCTCACCATAGCGCCATCAGACAAAGCCACATTAAATGTAGCTTTATCTGTCAACTCCACGGACAAGTTAGCATATATATCAAAATTACTCCTTAAAGGATTCGAGTCCACTATGGAGCCCTTTTTCTCCTCCTCATGCTTCACATATATAATGTTATCATACGTATTTGCCTCAATCACCGATTCGGGCAATGTAATATTCACCACAGTCTTATCTGCATTACTCAGTTCTCCCGTCAGACTCACACCTGTCTCTGTTCCCTCCAATGTTAGATTCTTACCATTGACATAGAATGTTCCATAAACCATATTTTTTCTGGCTTTAGGATTATTCAGCACCGCAAAATCGCGCATATTCAGACTCATCTTATATTTAAACGACGTGAATTTATCATGCGTAATATCCCCATTAAATATCAATACATTATTGTTATCATCCCACACCTTAAAATTTTTCGCATAAAAATGATTTCCATCCATCTTGATACTATCTGAAATAGAATATGTGACACCTGTGTAGTTCACCTTAAACATAGCATCCTTCAGATAAACATAACCATTGATTTTCAAATCAGACAATTCTCCTTCCACATCAATATCAGACCCCACATATCCCTTGAAATTTGACAGATATTCCCGTGCAACCGGCATGATATAATTTAACGGAACGTTATCAAGCACCGCCTTCATCTTCACATATTGCTTGGCAGGCAATACCACACCTTTGATATTCATCAGATGCTGTTCATCTTTTTCAAGATCCATTTTGGCAAATACCCCTTTTCTGGCATTATCCCACACAGCAGACACCTTCATGTTACCAACCTGATTGCCATCATACACAATATCATCAATCTTAAATCCTCTCGTAGAAAATCGAAAATCCTCTCCTAATATAGCACAGGCCTTCACCGTACCATTAATCTCACAATCAGCAGGCGGAATAGAATCACCATACAATAGATTCAAGATACCCTTCAGCCTCAACTTATCAAACTTTACAAACATGGAATCATTCAAAGAAGAAGATAGCACACCATCTGCCATCATGATTGGCTTTCTATCACTCGTAGAAAAACCAAGGTTGGAAACAATGATTTTCTCAGGGAACATCTGAATGAGTGAACGATTCGTTCGAAACAAACGATCTTTCAAATGAATCGTGGAAGAGTCCAAATCAACCCGAATCTCATATTCACTTGAGTTCAATGGATGGAACGAGAGACAATCACGGAATTTAGCTTTCATCAACACTGTATCCGCCATTGATTCAAAATGTAAATCATTATAAATCGAATCCTTACAGATCAAAAGATTTGCATCCACCGCTGTAGAAAAATTATTCGATTCATCTGGATATATCTTAGTAGCAATTGTTCCTGCCAGAACCTCTTTCTCTCCCAAACGTGTTGAATTTAACGTCACTTGAGATGGAGCAATCTTCATCGAGCCATTTCGCATCTGAGGCACAGACAATTCTACATTCAATAAATTCTTTGAGTTACTTAATGCACCCTTTGCAATAAGATGATCAGCCAAATGCCAATTCACATTCAGATACTTAAGCAAAGAATCGGTTTTAGATATATCCAGGGAAAACGTCAATTCAGCCGTCAACAAGGAATCTGGCGTCTCTCGGAAGAAGGTAGGCAGATAGCGATGCATGAGATTCGTAAACGACGGATAGATATTTTCGTAATCAAACGTTCCCGAGATATAACCATTCAATATAGAGCTCTGAATGTCGATAATCTTTTCAGCTCCCTTTACCGATTGTTTAACACCCACATAAGGAAGAAAAAACTGCAATGAATCTTTCTGAAGATATAAGCTATCAATGGAAATCTCACCCCTCCACTTATTATAGTCCATTCCGGTTCCCTTCACATAAAAGGAACCTGCAACTGTCAGATTTCCGATAGAATCTGTCAATTGTAACTTCTCCGGAGCCAGTCTGTCGATTCGCGTAATCAATTCTGTCTGCATATCATCCGATAACAAATGATTAACGGTCAATTGCAAATCAAGATTACAGTTAGGATCAGAAGAGACCACAAACAACTCTGTCTCTTCCAATTCCTTAGTCGATCCCTTGATTTTCAACGTATCATAACGATATCCATTCAAGACAAGAGTAGAGATATCGGCTTTCACATCAACGGAAGGGTTACGTTTCAGGTTCCATTTCACATCACCGCGCATGTCTCCTTTTATCTCTCCCACCATATTCGATGAAAGAAGGGGTTGCAAGGATAAGACATCCAGATTCCAACGAGTAGAAGCCGAGAGATACTCCTCATCCGCTTTGTAAGAGACAAGTCCATTTTCTTGTACAGTTCCCACTGGACATTGTAATTGAAGTGATTGGTTTAAAGAGGGTAACACTCCTTCCATTTTCAACGATGCCGAACAAGGAAGTAGAGAGTCCACGACCGAAGGCAATTCAACAGACAACACATTCTTCACTATCAACGGAAGTTTACGAGAGAGTTTCACCTGATTCACAATACATTTCATCTCGGAGTATTCCCAGGCATCAAGATCCCTCACATAAAGTTCAGGAACATCCAACGACAAGAAATCTGGGTATTTCACAGAAAGAGACTTGACGTTCAACTCAGGGAAAATAAGGTTCGCATTTCCCAACACCTCCACCTCATCTTTGAATGAAGAAAGTTGAGGAACAAAACATCGAAAATCAGAAGGCACAATGGCTGATTCTACAATAGTAGCATTCACTTCACTATTGGCAAAACGATATGATACATTCTCAGCCCGAAGTGTTGTTTTATCAGTCTCAATCTCGATCTCAGGCAACTGAATCAACGAATCCAAATCAAACGCCACATCGGTCTCCAAATGGCGTAACAGGAGTCCACTCTTTTCTTTCCCTGAAATATTCTCCACGGAACTCTCTATACGAGAAGGGAGATCCAAAGACAAGGAGAGAGCCGCTTCAATACTATCGACACGAAGATGTTTCACATTAAATTGTTCAGGTGTCTCCTCCGCCGAAGCAATATCCATAGAGAATGAGCCATTTTTCAGCAAGATTCTATCAACATCCATACGGAAGGGAGAAGAAGACGTAGTGTCTGGCTCATCAGAAGAAAAAGCATCAACTAAGAACTGAAAGTTATAATTCGAAGAATCATTTTCTTGTCGGAGACGAATCGTGAAATTATCTAGGCCAATGCTTTTCAATGTCAAGGTATTGTTTTTATAGATATTCTTCAAAGAATAATTCACATTCAGATTTCCAACATACGCCAGAGTATCGCTGTTCAGATCCTCTAAATAAACATCTTTTAGGAAAAGACCATCAAAGATATCCAACTGAATATTTCCAATTGAAATTTCAGAACCTGTTTTTTCCGACAAGAACTTGGTCACCTTCTCCACTATCCTCGTCTGCACATAAGAAGTATTCAATGCAAGCAGCAAGATGACATTGAGGAGTAGCAAAGAACCTAAAACAATGAATATGATACGACCTATTTTTTTCATCAATTCGCTCGTATGATTAGACTTCATTCAGTGACACAAAGCAGTAGAAAAAAGTGTGAGGCATAAACACGCCTCACAAATCATTCATTCCCGTTATCTTTTTTAAAAGCACCATTCTCATCTATAGGATGTTTCTCCATTTCATTACCTTCAGGGAGCATCTCTGATTGAATTTCTTCCTCAACCTCAGGTCTTTCCTTGTATTCCCTCCATGAGATTGGCACCTGAAGACCCACTTTAAAACCGAAATTCAACATCGTCAAATCACTGGTTTGAAAGAATGAAACTGGACTATCCGTTAGCAAAAATGAAGGATAATGCAACTCTGCATTAACATAAAACGGATCCTTTCCAATACGCAATCCATACGCAAAATCCAACGTGGAATTAAACTTCTCAGGATCACCTAAATCATTATTTATCTGATCAATATAATTCAACGGAGTGTCTGGTTCTACAAACTTGATTGTGTTTTTATTTGCCACCAAGAAATTAAAGGCCAGATCCAATTTGAAATAAGGTCTTACCACCTTCTCCTTTGGAACAAAGAATATTCTAAAGGTAACAGGGAATCCCAAATAGTTATTCGATTGTTTTATACTATAAAGACTGACATAATGACCATCTACTGTAGATGGATTCATGTTCCACTCATACGGATGTTTCGATTTTTTCCCTCCATAATAAGCTGTATAACTTGTCAGACGAAGTCCCGTACCAACGCCGAACATTCCTTGTCCAAACAAGAACTCACCCATAGCCCCTATGTTCCAAGGAATATAATATGCATGAGCACCTCTTTCTGAAAATCGAACATTCTCGGGAGGTGCCACATCCTTGGTCAAGACATAAGCGCCAACCTCTACCCCGAAATTGATAATCTCTTTTTTCTCTTGATTCTGTGCCATCAAACAATCAAGGGGAAATGCAATAGAAATAATAAATAATGCTATTTTTTTCATACTATTCACATCCAAATTCACTCGGAATGATACAAATTCTTCTCATTCAGAACTTTTAACAACATACAAAAATAACGTAAAATTATGGAATGAACAATTGTTACTTCAACAAATTTACCCTATTGACATCTATATATTTGTTTTTATACGATTGGCTTAGCACATGTTTAACATGCAAGCCAGACAACGGACAAGGATATTCCCTCCAATACTTTTCTCCAAATTCAAACTGCTTTGTAACCTTCAAACTCTATTGATGTTTCTTAATTCTAATTAATAAAAGTAGATTAAAAATCCTTATAAAAATATAGCTCCTTTATGCCATACTTGTTACATAAATCTATTAATTCATAATTTGGAAACGTAGCATAATTGAAGTGAGTACATTCTATAGGATGGAGTGACTCAATCTTGGAACTATACACGTTCACAGAATATGCTCCATATATAGTTCCCCATAATTCATTGTAGAAATATCCTCTGTGATGATATACCTTAAGAACATAATGATTATCGGCACTGCTTCCCTGACACACTTTAACACGATTATATTCATTATCCTCTGCCATTTCGGATTCTGTTTTACTCAGTACTTTTTCATGACAAACAATTCCAGCCCTCTTTATCCTTTTATAGCTTTGAGACTGTGCAGATCCAACAACAAAAAACAAAGAAACAAAAAGGAGAAAAAACAATTAAAAAAAACATATATTTTTCATTTCTTTCAGTATTTTCTAACCACTATAGCTAACAATCTAATCACATGGCAAATATATAATATA
>Ga0247609_10003253_pt1 | contig 16560 bp, 9 predicted proteins | sample 172DNAGHGlowgp2_FD_193487 | JGI IMG/M metagenome (GOLD analysis project Ga0247609, IMG submission 193487) | Sheep rumen microbial communities from Palmerston North, Manawatu-Wanganui, New Zealand - 1728 DNA GHGlow gp2 | ecosystem: Host-associated > Mammals > Digestive system > Stomach > Rumen ...
GATCATCATTGTGGTAGGATACGCCGATGAACTCGTCGCCAAATCGTTGCCTTAATAACTCCAGGCCAACGAGACCTCTCACACACCAGCCACACCATGTGCCGGTATATTCCTCGATGAGTGGTCGATGGATAGGAACTCTGTCATCGTTGACTACTTGGGCTGTTGTCGTAATAGCCATCAGTCCTGCAGCAATTGCAATCATTAGTTTAGACAATCTCATATCATTTAACTTGGTTTTGGTTGAATGGCCTCGCCTCATCGCAGCCGAGTCGATGTCAGGAAGCGGGTTTGGCATCACTTGAGTAGGGTATCGGCGAGAGTCTTGTTACTTAATCACTACTTAGGGGAAAAGCACAAGCGCCAATGGCAGCTACATGAGGCCACTGACGCTTGTTATGTGTGGATGTGGGCTTTATATGTTCAAAGCCGCATCTGCCATGCTTAGTCCAGCTTGTGGATGATCAAACCGGAACGCAGCTTGGGCTCAAACCAAGTGGCCTTGGGAGGCATGATCTTGCCACTGTCGGCGATGTCGATAATCTGCTTCATGGTGACGGGATAGAGGGCAAGCGCCATCTTCATCTCACCACTGTCAACACGATGTTTCAGCTCGCCCAGACCGCGGATACCGCCGACGAAGTCGATGCGCTTGTCGGTACGCAGGTCGGTGATGCCAAGGATGTCGCGCAGGATGTAATCGCTGCTGATGGTCACGTCGAGCACGCCGATGGGATCGTTGTCGTCATAGGTGCCTTCCTTGGCGGTCAGTGAGTACCACTTGCCACCCAGATAGAGGGAGAAGTTGTGCAACTTGGCTGGCTTGTAAATCTCGGTGCCCTTCTCCTCGACGATGAATTTCTCGCCCAGCTTCTCGAGGAACTGCTCCTCGGTATTGCCGTTCAGGTCAACAACCACGCGGTTGTAGTCCATCACCTTGAGGTGTGACTGGGGGAAGCAAACTGCCAGCAGGTAGTTGTACTCCTCGGTGCCGTTGTGGTTAGGATCGGCCTTGGCCTTCTCCTCGCCCACGTGAGCGGCAGCGGCGGTGCGGTGGTGACCGTCGGCAATGTAGAGATAAGGAATCTCACCAAACTCACGGGTGATGGTGTCGATGGTCTCCTTGTCGCGGATAACCCACAGGGTGTGGCCGATGCCGTCCTCGCTGACGAAGTCATACTCGGGCGTGGTTTGGGCTGTGCGGTCGATGATGTCCTCGAGGGTACTGTTATCGGGGAACGCCAGGAATACCGGCTCGATATTGGCATTGTTGATTTCGATGTGGTGCATGCGATCTGCCTCCTTCTCACGGCGAGTGAGCTCATGCTTCTTGATGCGGCCAGTGAGGTAGTCCTCAACGCTGGCAGCCACTACGAAGCCGTACTGAGTGCGGCCGTCCATCGTCTGGGCATAGATGTAGTAGCAGTCCTGGTCATCCTGAACGAGCCAGCCCTTGTCCTGGAACTTCTTGAAGTTCTCTACGGCCTTGTCATAGACCTTGGGCTCATGCTCACCGGTACCCGGTTCAAAGTCGATTTCCGGCTTGATGATGTGATACAGACACATCTCGTTGTCGCCAGCCTCGGCACGTGCCTCTTCACTTGAGAGGACGTCATAGGGCTTGGAAGCTACTTTTTCTACATACTCTTTCGGCGGTCTCACGCCACGGAACGGTTTTACTTTAGCCATGATAAATGAATGGTTTTAAAAGTGTTAATAGGTTATCGTTATAAAATGATTACGGTTGTTTTTTATTGTTCTTTTCATCTTTGGGCACATGCTTGGCTCGTTTCAATTTACGAGCACAGGTGCTACAAGTGCCGTAAACATAGAGGCTGTAGTGATCGGCGTTAAAGGCATTGAATCGCCGGGCATTCATGAAGGCGGCAAGATTGGTGTCACGCACCTCCTTGACCTTGCCACAGGTGGTACAGATCAGGTGGGTGTGAGGTAGGGTGATGCGCTCATACTGTGCCTGCATGCCTTCAAAAACGTGCCGTCTCAGCATCTTGGCCTCGATGAGCAGTTCAACAGTATTATAGACTGTCGAACGACTCACGCGGAAACCGTCAGCATCGATCATCTGTTGCAGTTCCTCAATCGTGAAGTGGCCATTGATGTCCATGATACGTTTCAGGATGGCATAACGCTCTGTCGTCCGGCGCATCCCATGAGCATCAAGATACTCGTTGAATTTGCGAACGACGGGGCTGTTGCTTGCAGCAAAATCATCGATATGTGAATCGGTTTTCATCGGTGTGACAAAAGTACAACCAATTTTGCAATCAAGCAAAGAAAGTATTGAGTTTTTAGTCATTTTTAGGCTTTCAACGCCTAGCGCCAACTCCTGATTATTAACTCTTGATTCCTAAGACCTCGATAGTCAATTCACTCACGTCATTGACCATCAGGTCACACAAGGGTCGCACGTCCTCGGCAGGCAGTGTCGTGGCAAGGCCGATGACCTTGGCTCCCGATGCTCGGGCCGCAAGGAGTCCGTTGCGTGAGTCTTCCAGCACGATGCAATCCTTGATGTCCACACCCAGCAGCTTGGCACCCATCAGGTAACAGTCTGGATCAGGCTTGGCTTTAGTGACCATATCACCAGTGATGATCTGGTCAAATAGGGTGGGGAACACTGGATGATGACGATAGAGGGCTTCCATCTTCTTGCGGTCACTTGACGTGACAATTGCCATGGGAATCCCTGCGTCTCGCAACTGGTTGACAAGTTCAAGGGCGCCATCGAAGAACTCAAACTGCATATTGCGTTCATAATCGAGTAGTTTGTCAAGCACTTCCTGGCGCACTTCATCGTTGGCAAAATAGCCCAGGATGCGCGTCAGATGAAAGCCCTTGATGAATCGGGCAAAGTCGGGAACGCCGGTATGATACTCTTTTTCCATCGCGCCCCAGAAGATGCTGTATCCACCTTCACTGTCGAGCAACACACCGTCTAGATCAAACAGCACGCCACATTTCTTTGTCTTCTCGCTCATGATCGTTGTCTTGTTAATGATTTATGGCACAAAAGTACTGCAAATAGGCGAATTTTATTTAATTTTGTCGCACAAATTATTATCATCCCAAGAATATGATTCAGGAATTGCAATTGCGTGTCAATCCGCGCACTGCGGCCAGCAAGAGTGACCTCACTCTATATATTGACAAGCATTTTGACATACCGGCCCAGAACATCCAGGGCATCAGGATATTGAAACGCTCGATTGACGCCCGTCAGCGACAGGTGGTCGTCAACCTCAAGGTGAGACTCTATATCGATGAGCCGATGACCCAGGACTACCTGGTGCCGCCGATTGACTATAAGCCTGTTGACGGGAACCGTCAAGCCATCGTCGTGGGAATGGGTCCCGGCGGACTGTTTGCCGCCTTGAGGCTCATTGAGTTAGGCATCAAGCCTATCGTACTGGAGCGCGGCAAGGACGTGATGAACAGGCGCATCGATGCGTCTCGCATCCAACGCGAGGGCGTGGTGGATCCCGAGAGCAATTATTGTTATGGCGAGGGTGGGGCAGGCGCCTACAGTGACGGCAAACTCTACACCCGTAGCAAGAAGCGTGGCTCGGTAGAGAGAATTTTGGGCATCTTCGTTCAGCATGGTGCTCGCGAGGATATTCTCATCGACGCTCATCCTCACATCGGCAGTGACAAGTTACCGGGAGTCATCAAGGCGATGCGCGAGACGATCCTGCGCTGCGGTGGCGAGGTGCACTTCGAGACCCGTGTGACACGCCTCAACATCGAGAACGGCAGTGTCACGGGTGTCGAGACTGCAGCAGGTGAGTCATTTGCAGGGCCTGTCATTTTAGCAACGGGGCATTCGGCTCGCGACGTTTATCAGATGCTCTATGACAGTGATATTGATCTCGAGGCCAAGGGAATTGCCGTGGGCGTGAGACTTGAGCACCCACAGCGAATCATTGATCAGATTCAGTACCATACTGTTCTGGGGCGTGGCGACTACCTCCCTGCTGCCGAGTATAACTTTGTCACTCAAGTAGATCACCGTGGCGTCTATTCGTTCTGCATGTGTCCGGGTGGCTTTGTGGTGCCCGCCGTGAGTGAGCCCGACGGCTTGGTCGTTAATGGCATGTCGCCCAGCAACCGCGGCTCGCATTGGGCCAACTCGGGTATGGTTGTTGAGATTCATCCCGAAGACCTGTCAGACAACTATAAGAAATATGGTGTGCTGTCGATGATGAAGTTCCAGGAGGGCATGGAGAGGCGGGCTTTTGCCGAGGCTGGCAACTCGCTCATTGCTGGCGCACAGCGCATGAAGGACTTTGTGGACGGTAAGGCGTCACGCAATATCCCGCCGTCATCCTATCTCCCTGGTGTGCAACCTTCCAGACTCGACCAGTGGATGCCGCGCTTTGTCGCTAACCGCCTGCGCAAGGGTTTCAAGACATTCGGACAAAATGCCCGTGGTTTTCTCACCAACGATGCCATTGTCATCGGTGTCGAGACCCGCACTTCATCCCCGTTGCGCATCCCCAGAGACAATCTCCTGCTGCACCACGTTAACTTCCAGGGGCTGTATCCCTGCGGCGAGGGTGCTGGCTATGCTGGGGGCATCGTTTCCAGCGCTATTGACGGCGAACGATGTGCCGAAGCCCTTGCCGAGGCATTTTCATGCCAATAACAAGCGATTTTTGCATTAAATTGAGCCCAGGGTGATATTTTTTTGCGACTTTGGCACAATATGGCGCACTTTTTGCAGTTAATGATGCATCTGGTTTTTTAAAACTATACACTTTTGATTAAATTCATTTGGATCATGAAAGAGAAGATGATTATTTCGGCAGCCCTCATCGCATTGAGCGTATTTTCGCTGGGCTGGTTCATCAAGGCAGGTATTGATGATTTTGCAAGCAAGGACCGCAAGGTCAGTGTCAAAGGTCTTGCCGAGCAGGAAGTGCCGGCCGATAAGGTGACGTGGCCCATCGTCTCCAAGGAGGTGGGCAATGACTTGCCGGGACTGTATGACCGCATCGGTGCTACCCAAGCTAAGATCAAGGCATTCCTCATTAAGGGAGGTGTCAAAGAAGATGAGATCAGCTTCAATGCCCCACAGGTGGTCGATTTGACAGCCCGCGAGTATGACTCGTCCAACAGGTCTTTCCGTTACATCGTGACTTCGGTGCTCACTGTGACGAGCAAGAACGTGGAACAGGTGCGCAAACTGATTGCCAAGCAGGGTGACCTACTCAAAGAAGGTGTGGCCATCACAAGCGACAGCTATGAGAATCAGATACAATATGAGTTTGTCGCCTTCAAGGAGATGAAGCCCAAGATGATGCAAGAGGCCATCGAGAATGCCCAAGTCACGGCCGAACAGTTTGCCAAGAACTCCCACAGCAAACTCAATAAGATCGTCAGCGCCGATCAGGGCCAATTCTCCATCGAGAACCGTGACGAGTATACGCCCTGGATCAAGAAAGTACGCGTCGTTACCACCGTGACCTACTCGTTGAAGAACTAACCATTTACCGTTTAATCATTAACAAAGAGGGTGAGCTGCAATCCAGGCTCACCCTCTTCTCTTGTCTATAGTTGTCCGTGACAGCAGTCACGGCAAAGATTAACCCCTAAAACCCAATCTAATATCTATTATCTAATATCTAAAGTCTGATGTCTAAAGTCTAACGTCTAATGTCTAACATCTAACGTCTAAATCTACTCTTCATCAGTCAGGCTCTTGGCACGGTAGGTCCAACCGTAGTGCTTGTAGATCTCCACCAGGCGACCGAGGCGCGTCAGGAAGTCCTCATAGTTTTTCCTGTCGGGCTGCAACCACTGCAGCTCGGCGAGAGCCGCCATGCGGGGAAGGATTTGATACTGGATCTGGGCTTCGCAGGTGATGTATTCGGTCCAAACGTTGGCCTGGGCACCCAGAATATGGTGGCGCATCTCGGCAGGCAGGTCGGCAGCGACGGGCTCAAAGTCATAGACCATCTTCAGCGTCGCGCATCCGCCGAATGCCGTCGGCTCGTTCCAGTAATTCTTCGTCTGGTAGTGGTCAAAGTACATCGGCGTGTTGGGCGTCATGATCACGTCATGTCCCAATCGGGCTCCCTTAGCTCCTGGTTCGGCACCGGTCCATGACATGATGGTAGCCGTGGTGTCCACGTCACAACCCAACAGTTCGTCCCAACCGATGATGCGACGGCCATGCTGCGCCAAGTATTGCTGTACCTGGGTGGTAAACCAGCCTTGCAACAGCGCCTCGGCGCTCTGCTTACCCTCGGCATGGATACCTTCGTCGCTGATGCGCTTCTGGCACAGGGGGCACTGCTGCCACTTCACGCGCGGCGACTCGTCACCACCGATGTGGATATATTCCCCAGGGAAGAGTTGCATCACCTCGTCGAGGACATCCTTGACAAACTGCAGCGTATGGTCTTTGCCCACACACAGGATATCATCAGTCACGCCCCACTGGCCCCACACGCGATATGGTCCTCCGGTGCAGCCCAACTCGGGATAGGCTGCCAGGGCGCCTAGCATGTGGCCCGGCATGTCGATTTCGGGAATGATGGTGATATAGCGCTCGGCGGCATATTTTACAATGTCCTTAATCTCTTCCTGAGTGTAGTAACCGCCGTAACGGATGCCGTCATTCACCGGAGAGTTGTGACCCAGCACGGTACCGTCGCGCCAGCCGCCCACCTCGGTCAGGCGTGGATATTTCTTAATTTCCACGCGCCAGCCCTGGTCATCGGTCAGGTGCCAATGCAGTCGGTTCATGCCGTGCAGCGCCATGATGTCAAGAAAACGCTTCACCGTCTCGACGCTGAAGAAGTGGCGCGAGCAATCCAGATGCATGCCGCGATAGACGAAGCGCGGCGAGCTCGACACCTGGCTAGCGGGCAGAGCTACAACCGTGGTCTCGCCAACCGGAATGGACTGGCGCAGCACCTGCATGCCATGGAACACGCCAGCAGCTGTCCTGCCAACGATTTCGACACCGCGTCCGGTGACAACGATGTTGTAGCCCTCATCACCAACGGCGGCAGTGGGATCCAGCAGCAGGCTGATATGACCAGTGCGATCCTTGACACTTGTCGTGGGGCGCACGCTCAGGTGCATTCCTGTCATTTCCTCGATATACTGGCTCAGCAGTTCGGCATTGCGCTCCATCTGTCGGTTGCCGGTCGGGTAGTTGATCAGGCAATTGGTGCCCAGCTTGAAGTCACCACCCTTGATGCCGTTGACCTGGGCGGGCAAGGGCACGACACGGTAATCGGCGACAGGCTGCACTTGGGCAATGGCTGTCATGACGGCAGCTGCCATCAGACAGAGAATAAGTCGTTTCGCGTTCATCTTCTAATCTTTATTAATGTCAATTAAGTTAACTGGTCGCAAAGGTAAGAAATTTTCTCTGAAAATAGTAAACAATGAGTATTGAAAAACAGGCGGTCCGATAGATGACACGGACCGCCTGAAAATTCAGTTTATCAATCCAGATGATTGATTACTTGATGACCTTGATACTCTGGGTAGAGCCGTCGCTGTAGGTGCGGACGATGATGTTCACACCGTCAACAGGATGGCTGTACTCGATACCACGGATGTCATAGTAACGCTCGCTGACAATAGTCTTAGCGACATTGGTCTCGTCGACAGCAGTAGGTACGACAATATACTGGATGTCACCACAGGCGGGCGTCGTATGGATGTTCTCCTCGGTGGGCAACGAGTAAACGCCGATGTAACCGCCAGCGCAAACCAGGTTGCCTGCGTAGTCAAATGCCATCTGGAAGATGGAGCCCTGACCCGTCTTGTAGGAATACTTGGGGGTGATATCGGGCGTAGAACCGTCCCAGGTTACATCATAGAACTGCAGCACATAGCTACCGTCATTGATGACGAGCAAGCTAGCATCTTCGCTAACAGCAAAGCCGGCACGGTCACTGCCGTTGAGCATGTCGTTATAGGGTGCGCGTCCCGAGTTGAAGGTCACATTACCGTCGTTGTCAACAAACATGAGTGAGGGAACACCCGCTGCATTGTTGCCAGCGCTGCGATACTGCGATACCCAAACGCCACGTCCCAGAGGATCGGCAACCACGTTACCGTTGGTATTGGCCTGCCATGCGCCGATGTCGTAGTACTGGCTGGGAGCAGTGGCCCAGGTATCAACAACACTACCGTCACTCTGACCGATGTTGTAAACACCCACACCGTTACCGAAGTCCTCAAGATATACATACAGCTTGGTGTCAGCACCCTTACCGCCAATGCCTACGCCAGGCGATGAGGAGCCTACGCTCACGCCGTTGTTGGAAATCAGACCGTCACCGTTGCGCTCTCCGATGAAGAACTCTGTCCAGGTGCCGCCCAGATTCTCGGGATCGGCAATGAACACGCCTGAGGTGGGATCACCCCAATCGGGGACGTAAAGCTTGCCCTGAGCATCGATGCCCATGCGGTAGTTGCTGCGCCACGTGCGGTTACCGTTATATACTTCGTCGCTCACGCGAACACCACTGGCATCATACAGATAGACGCCGTTGCCGGCATTGTTGTTGGCAACGCGGTTGCCGGCATAGATGGTACCCATCTTGGGACTGCACGGCGACTTGTCAACGGCAACAAAGAGCTGGCCGCTATAGGACGGACCTGCGGGATTGATACGCTGGATTGTGGTGATGGGCTCACCCTCGAGCGTTACTGTCCATGACAGCTTCTCACCTGCAGGCAGCAAGCCGAATTCAATCTCGATGCTGTTTTCGCCCTTCTTCACATTGGGAACCTCGATGCTAGCCACCTCGTTTCCATCTACATCATAGAAGGTAATGTAAGCATACTGGGCGTCATCATTAGCACTGAACGAGAATACACCATTATTGCTCTTCTCGGCATACTGCAAGCCATAAGCATAGATACCAACTACACCAGGTTGATCACTGGCAATAGCCTGCCACTTGGTGATCTTGTTGTCCTGCATCAGGTAGAGGTTGATGTCCTCGCCCTTGACGGCAGCACCGGTTGACATGAACTGGCATTCCAGCGGCTCAAGGTCGGTGTTGGTCGTGGCAACAAGCGCTGCCTGATCCAAACCGGCGGTGATGTCATACAGCTTGATACCGCCAACGATGGCTGCATCCCTGACGGGAGCGATATAGGGCGTTACCATATACTGGTGCTGGGCATACTTGAAGAATGAAACACCGACGGCAGGAATGTCGGCTTCATCGCCGTCAAAGCGACCGACCACTTCGCTGTCGGTACCGTTAGCCTTGGCTGTGGCAATCTCAAAAGGCAGCGTCTTCTCGCCATCCAGAACGACATTGTCATCGCTACGCGGCGAGAGGGCTAGGACGGGTTCTCCCACCTTGGGCTTGGTGAAGTTACTCTGTGCGCTGATGGTCTTCTCGGTATAAACTGTGCTCGTGATCTGGTTGTTGACGATAGCCAGTTTCAAGAACCTCATGCCTCCTGCACTTGAGGCGGCATCATTTGTGCCGACAATTGTTACAGTGCATTCGTCAGCGCCGCCATCGACAACGAGAGACTGGGCACGATAATAGTAGAAGTTAGCAGAGCTTTGAGTAGTTACCCACTGGATGGGATCGCTGTCAAAGTCGGCCCACTTGTACAGGCGCAGGGTGCCGCGCTCGAAGCCCTCATTGACTTGACCGGCACCGAACTGGGTCTGAACACTGTTAATACCCACCAGCTGGTTATCGGCGGTGAAGGCGATATCCGTCAGGCGGCTATAGAAGCCTGCATTGTTCGGCTCGACTGGTGCCACGCCGTTGATGCTCAATTCCTTGACAATCACCTTGTCGATGTTGTTGATCAGGTAGAGGTGAGGCGTGCCATCTTCAGCATTGGTCAGCACGACGGTGCTGTCGCCACGAACGAGCATACGCTTGATCGTACCATCAAAGTCATACACGGTGCCATCGTCATGCGTCAAGTCGAGTTTCTCGGGGGCACTCACGTAGCCGGGCAATATGGGCTCGGGATAATTCTGCCACAGGTCTTCGGGAACGACATAATCCGTAGCCTCCAGCAGGGGAACCTCATAGGTGGTCTTGTTGGCCTCGACAACGATATTGCCGCTAGCCTTGTCAATCCACTCTTTCCACTGGCTGTCAACAGTTGCAGCAGTGTATTCTCCTACGGGTTTATACCCCTCGGCCTCGACAGCAAGTGTATAGGTGCCGGGATCCAGATTCTCGAACACGAACACACCGTTATAGTTCTGGTCGGTGGTGTAGCGTGCTACCTCCTGGCCATTCTTGTACAGGATAACAACAGCGCCGTTGATAGGAGCCCACTGGTCCATAGAGCCAGCATTGTAGTTGTACAGATTGTTGACAAGGTGGTTATGGACATCCTTCACAGTACCCATGATATAACCCTTGTTATCGGGTGTCAAGCCGAAGTACTCACCGATACCACGGGCGATACGGATACCCTCCTGGTGGCAATAGTCGATGTTGAGTGCACGATGACGTGCGGGCTGATAGGTATGGAAATAGCCCTCAACCAGGAAACCGGGAACACCATGCTTCAACACGCCCAGATAGCCGGTATAGGCGATACCGGTATTGGGATCGACACGGGTCGATGAGCTACCGTAGAAGTTGATATCACCACGCACGTTGGGACTCGTGGGGCTGTAGTTGGTCATCGGGTCAATCTCGTTGGTGTAGAAGATGGGCCAGCATGTCAGACCCATGGAACGGCTGCTCGGAGCGAGGTCGCCGCCCTCGCCATCGTAGCCACGATAGAGCATCAACGGGTAGTTGGTCGCGGTTCCATCTGTCAAGGCATTGGAGTGGTGGGACAGGAACATGTCATAGTTACCGATCTCCACTTCCTCACAGATTTCAGACAGCGGGCGGTTATAGATCTCGGCATCAGCGGCACCAGCCACATACGGATACGGACCGTTTAACCACCTCGACATGGTGATGTTCTCGGGTTTCACGCCCATCTTGATGAGTTGGGCACGTGTCTGAATGGATTTCCACAGGTTGGTGTTACTCTCGTAGAATCCGTTGGTGTCGGGACGGCCCGTTTCGGGCAACATGGGGTAGGGGATGGTCGCCATCGGGCGGTCATTGGGACCCCAACTGCCGTGACCTGGATTCAGATAGATACGGAGTTCGTCAGCTGTTTTAGCTTGCAGTGCGCCGGCTGCCATGATGGCGGCTACGGCAAGTAACAAAATCTTTTTCATAGCAGTCATCATTTATTTGGTTACACGAATAATATAAGCCTCACCGGCAGGGGTGCTGAAGGCAATCTTGCCATCAGTGGCATGGGGATACATGGCGATGATGTCATCACCGGTCAACGTCTGGGTCTTGCCGTCGAGTGTGGCAGCAACGATGGTCGATGCATAGATAAACTCGCCATCGTCAAGATCCATCATGCCCACGATGGTATTGTTGTCATACCACACTGGAGCACGCATCTGGCCCACCTTGCGGGCATTACTGCCATCAAGGTTGCACACGTATGTGCCATGGGCGGCGAGGTAGTAGAGTACCTGGGTGCCGTCGGGTGACAGCGAAGCCCACATGTAGCTGAATGCGTTGCCATTAGGCGACAGGTTGCGCGTCTTGCCGTCGATGGTAATCATCAGCTTGCCTCTGTCGTAGGAAAGCACAGGCAGATTCTGAGCCTTGGTGGTACCAATGGCTTTCTTGCTGAATTTACCCTTGTTGATGGCTCCAACACTGTTAGCATCAATGGCATAGCCCTGCAGGTCGCGTGTCGGCTTAACCAGCACTTGGCTGGTTCCGGTAGCGAGGTTCACGCTCTTGAGCGTGGACAGGCGCAGGTGTTTACTGTTGAACGAACCCTCGCGATAGACGACTGTCTGGCCGTCGGGCGAGATCTTCACGTTGTGGCCGGCACTGGGCGCTGTGCTCAGCACCTGGCTTTGACCACTTGTCAGGTCCAACTTGGTGAGGCCTTGGTTAGTAGCGCTGGTCAGCAGCAGGTAATCACCCTGAGGGCTGATTGCTGCCACCGCTGCCTTGTCAGGCAAGTTGACCTTGTCAATCGAGGTCACTTGCAACACCTGACCCATGGCACTCATCGAGAAACCTAACGCAATAGCGAATAGCAGTTTTCTCATCATGATGGTTAATACGGTTTTGAAGTTAAACAATATGGATAATAAACGAGTTTTTATAGTAGTATGGAGCCTCCACTGCCGGAGTGCCCAGGTAAAGAGTTGGCATCTGCTAACTTCTTGATTTGATTGCAGCAAAGTAAATCAAAAAAAATGTCTAAAACAAATAAAAATAGTTTAATTTTATTAACAACTCCGCTTTTTTACGGGATTGAGAATGAAATTATCACTGAGAAGGAATGTTTTGGCGGCGAAAATGTTATATCTTTGCACACACGTTGAACCTGCTTAATGAAAGTAACGAAGAAAACGACTTGCAGCCTGATGGTGCTTGCGGCAGTTGTCGCAGGCTTGGCTTTGTTGGCCGCCTGCAGCAAGCACAGCGAAATGAGTAGCCATGTGATTGTGCAAAACGGCACCTTCACCCTCACTGGCGACAGCATCATCGAGGACAGTGTCTTTGCCTATGCGCCGCCCTCGAGGGATCACATCGTGAACAATATCACGATGTCACGGCTGGACAGCCTCTACCGCCATGTGGACACGGCTCGTGTGCGCTTTGTCCAAGGCCGTCCGTGGCGCATGCGAAATCCACGCCCGGCACTGATGCCCGAGTATAGCAGTCAGCAGCCGCTGGTGGATGCGCTCTACAACCTGTCGGTGGACCATCTCACTGCCGCCATCGACCGCTCGGGAGCCTTTGCTGTGAGCCAGAGCAACTACAGCCGCATGTACTGCAGCATCTTCCTGTCGTTGGCAGCCTTGAAACCTCACCAGTCGATGGCGACCCTGCGAGCGCTGGTGGACCGTGACAGCATCATCATGCAGCGCGAGGGACAATGGCCAGTGGTGAGCGACCACATCGGCTGGGCAACAGCCGCATGGGAGGTCTATAAGACCACCGGCGACAGGCAGTGGCTGGCATATTGCCGTCACGTGATTGCCAAGACGCTCACTATCAACCATGCCGTGCTGATGGATCAGGGCACAGGCCTGGTTCACGGGGCAGGCTACACGGCGGCACGCCCGCTGGGAGTGCGCCGCATGACCTGGATGGGATATAATGACCTGTTTGCCTGCATGTCGCTGGGCAACAACATCCTGACTGCCCATGCCTATTGGGTCCTGAACCAGATGAATGAGGAGCTGGGCATTGAGGACGAGGACCAGCCCGAAGCCTATCGCATCAAGGATGCCATCAACCAGCACCTGTGGAGCGAAGACAGGGGATTCTACAGTTCCTTCCTCTATGGCATGGCAGTACCTCGCCAGGCTCCGTTGACCGATAACACGTCCCAGGCGATGTGTGTCCTGTGGAATATTGCCGACGATGACCGTGCCGAGCACCTCATTGCCAACACGCCGGTGTCAGATTTGGGCGTGAATGTCACCTATCCGCCTGGCAATGCGATGGAGCCCTATCTCGCCAATTCGTCATGGGCAACGACCCAGGCGCTATGGAACCTGGCTGCCGCTATGGTGGGCAACGAGAACGCCCTGCGCCGCGGCATCGGTGCATTGTACCGTGCCCAGGCGCTGTACCAGTCGCGAGGCATTCACATGCGCGATGTGGAGACCGACATGCTGGGCACCAGCGCCAGCAACGCCGCCATGATCCTGCGCGTGCTGATGGGGATGAGTTTCACCCCCGAGGGTATTGAGTTCGCACCGATGGTACCCACAGGCATGGACGGAAAGAAGACCTTCAAGGGGCTGAACTATCGCCGCGCCGTGCTGGACTTCATGGTAGATGGCACGGGAAGTGAGATTGAATCGATCACCCTTGACGGGGAGCCGCTCGAGAGCCCCTTCCTCCCATGCGATATCGAGGGACGGCACGAGATAGCCATCACCCTCAAGCAGGCAGACTACCACGCCAACCAACATGTAACGATACAGAAAGGCGATATTTACCTGCCGTTGACACCCACCATCACCTGGAACGGTGACACAGGACGCATTGTCGATTATGTGCCGGGAACGCCCTATCGGCTGTCGGTCAATGGCGAACTGAGCGAGCTGGAGGATTCGACCTTTGTGCTGCCCGCTACCGATGGCTTGACGGTGTTCTCGGTAGAGATTGCCGGCAAATATATCAATGGATTCATGTCTAGACCACTCTTGCGCTTTGGACTCACGCCACAGATGGCGTTTCTCCCCAAGGCTGTCGGTGACTCGACCGTCATCACCGTCAAGGTGGCAAGCGGAGGGGACTACCTGATTGACGTGGGCTACCGCCCGACAGGAACGCTCGACGTGCGCCGTGTGACCGTTAACACCCATCCTATGGGGACTATCGTCATGGCTAGCGGTGCGGGGCTCAGCGAGGGCGAAATCGCCTACAGCAATATGGTGAACGTGAAACTGATGAAGGGGGTGAACACCATCCGCCTTGACCAGATCAGGCTGCCCAAGGCCTTCACGCCATGCGAGCCGGTCCACCTCAGGGTCATCACTCATTAGATTTTAGTCGCTAGTCTCTAGTCACTAGTCTCTAGTCTTTAGATAACAACTGAAAACTGACAACAAATAACTAATAACTGATAACTGTTAAAAATCAAACAATGAAGAAAAACCTAATCTTAATGGCAGCGCTGGCTGCAGTAACATTCAGCAGCCAGGCTGACGAGGGTCGCCTGCTGCGTTTCCCCGGCACCAACGGCCGGGAGGTCGCATTCAGCTATGCAGGCGACATCTACACCGTGCCCATCACGGGTGGCACAGCGCGACGACTGACGTCCCACAAGGGATACGAAGCCTTTGCACGCTTCAGCCCCGACGGGCAGACGATTGCCTTCACGGGCCAGTATGACGGCAACACCGAGGTCTATGTCATGCCTGCCGACGGTGGTGAGCCGCGGCGCATCACCTTCACGGCAAGCAACCCGCGCGACGACTGGGGTGACCGCATGGGTCCCAACAACATCACGATGACCTGGACACCTGACGGCAAGGGTGTAATCTACCGCAACCGCATCAGCGACAGCTTTGACGGCAAACTGTGGTGTGCCCCCATCGACGGTGGCATGGCGCAGCAGTTGCCGCTGCCCGAGGGCGGTTTCTGCTGCTACAACGGCGACGGTACCAAGCTGGCCTATAACCGCGTCTTCCGCGAGTTCCGCACCTGGAAGTATTATCGCGGCGGTATGGCCGATGACATCTGGATCTATGACACGCAGGCTAACACGGTAACCAACATCACCGACAACATCGGCCAGGACATCGACCCGATGTGGATCGGCGACGAGATCTACTTCATGAGCGACCGCGACAACCGCATGAACATCTTTGTCTATAACACCCGCACGGGTGCTACCAGCAAGGTGACCAATTTCACCGAGTATGACGTGAAATTTGCCAACTGCGGTGGCGGTAAGATCGTGTTTGAGAACGGCGGTTACCTCTACGTCCTTGATCCCGCTACCAAACGCAGCGAGAAGATCACCGTCTACCTCAACAGCGAGAACATCTTCGCCCGCGAGGAGCAACGCAAGGTGAAGGATAACCTGACGGGAGGCAGCCTCGCTCCCGATGGCAGCCGTCTCGCCCTCAGTGCCCGCGGTGAGGTGTTTGACGTGCCCGCCAAGCATGGCGTGACCCGCAACATCACCCACACCCCTGGCGTACATGAGCGCAACGCCTCGTGGAGCCCCGACGGCAAGAACATAGCCTACATCAGCGACCAGACGGGCGAGACCGAGTTGTGGATGCGCCCGGTGGACAGCGACAAGGCTATCCAGCTGACCAAGGATAACGACACCTATATCCGTGACTTCGAGTGGAGTCCCGACGGCAGCCAGATCGTCTATACCGACCGCAAGAACCGCATGACACTGCTCAATGTCAAGACGCTGGTCAAGAAGACGCTGGTAACCGATGAATTGGGCGAAATTCCCACGCCGTCTTTTTCACCCGACGGCAAATGGCTGACCTATTACCGTCAAGGTACCAACGAGTATAGTGTCGTTTACCTGTACAACATCGCCGAGGGCAAGGAATATCCCGTGACCGACCGCTGGTATGACAGCAATTCGCCCGTCTTCAGCAGCGACGGCAAATATCTGATCTTTGCCTCGTCACGCGATTTCAACCCCATCTACAGCAGCATCGAGTGGAACTTCGCCTACCGTGATATGGAAGGCATCTATCTCGTCATGCTCGCCAAGGACACCCCCTCGCCCTTCCTTCCCAAGGACGATCAGGTGAATGCCGGTGGCGACAAGCCCAAGGATGCCCCCAAAGAGGCTCCCAAGGACAAGAAGGGCAAGGGCAAAGCCCAAGCCGATCCCAATGCTATCCGCATCGACGTTGACGGTATTGCCGACCGCATCGTCAAGGTGCCCGTGGGTACTGGCAGCTACGGCAACTTCGTGTGCGACGGCAGCCACCTGTGGTACAGCGGCCGCGGTAGCGTACGCGTATATGACTTTGCCGAGCAG
>Ga0247609_10003255_pt1 | contig 16558 bp, 8 predicted proteins | sample 172DNAGHGlowgp2_FD_193487 | JGI IMG/M metagenome (GOLD analysis project Ga0247609, IMG submission 193487) | Sheep rumen microbial communities from Palmerston North, Manawatu-Wanganui, New Zealand - 1728 DNA GHGlow gp2 | ecosystem: Host-associated > Mammals > Digestive system > Stomach > Rumen ...
TTCGTCATCAATATAGGCCTTCCCTTCTTTTGTGCCAGGAATGTCGTTCATATTGAGCGAAGTGAGGTTCACGCCGTCAACCTTGATGCTATAGTCTATCACATCGTAGTTCACGATGACACTCATTTTCTTTCCTTCGAAGGCTTTGAAGTCATACGTCACTCTCCGTGGGATTTGTTTCAGATTTGTAGAAACGATAAGCCAGCCATTATATACAATCGGCGTCGTAGGAATTCCGTCAACTTTGAAGTTCTCTATGCGGTCAGCGTTGTTCATGTAAGTGGCAGAAGAATAAGGCAAAGCCCAAGCATTTGCTTCGCTGCTATTGTAGGCAACACGATAGAAACGACGAGTTGATTTCTGCTCGCCAAAATCACAGCTATTATAATCGGGATTTGTTATTTGGTCAAGTCCTCTTACCGACAACAGCCTGTTACCTCCAATATATATCATCTCTAATTTTTTGCATTCATACAGATCCAATATAGACAACTGACAATCCGCACAAAACAACCATCTTAATTCAGGGTTTTCGTCGAGATACAAACTCGTTAACGGATTTCGACGTACATCAAGTTCTTCCAAGAAAGAATTATTTGTCAGGTCGATCTGCTGTAAATTACAGAAATTGGCATACAATTGACGAAGTCTCCAATTCTTAGTGACATCTAACGATGTTAGACTATTCGCGTTACAGTCTATGTGCTCTAGTGCCATATTATGTGTCACATCTAGAGAAGTCAGTTTATTAGACCTGCAGCTAAGAGTATATAGTAAGGTCAACATCGATACATCTAGGCTTGAAAGTTTGTTTCCATCGCATGTTAAAGCCTCAAGGTCAAGATTGTTTGCAACATTTAACGACGTAAGATTGTTTTTGTCACAATATAAACTTTTTAATTCTGAGTTATTTGTGACATCTAAGCTTGTCAACTGGTTTTCTCGGACATGAAGGAATTGCAGTTTTGTATTATGGCTAACATCCAGACTTGTTAGCTCGTTATACCCACAATCAAGGCTTGTTAGTTTTGTCAAAGTGCTTACATTTAAACTCGTAAGTTCGTTATAAGCGCAACGTACAATTTCCAATTGTGTATTATGGGATAAATCCAATGTTGAGATTTTGTTATGACCGCATTCCAATCTCTTCAGACCAACAAAGTATTCGATGCCCTTAAGCGATGTAATCTCCAAATTCTCTATCTCGAAGTATTTATGAGACTCAAACCAACTATCCGGGATGACCTCACCGAGAGGAGTGCTCGTTTCCTTGGATACAAACATGCGAAACACCGGGTCGGGGAAGTTTGTTGAGTTAAGCACGACTTCTGCTTTAACTGTCTGAACTCCGAATAGCATTGCTAAGAGCAAATTGAAGAGTAAAATCTTTTTCATAATCTTATAGTTTTAGATGTTTGTTATTAGATACCTCTTTGATTTAGACAACAAAAAAACGTGGACCTTATTCGTCTACGTTCTTGAGGTATCGCCAAACACCCTTGCAGCATATTCGAGTAAAAGCCCACGCCGAACCGACGTGAGCATCCTTACTTTTACTCTTGCTGCTCTTTTATTTTGGCGAAATTTCAAGAACAAGATTCAAGCGGACGCTTCTTTGTCAATATGTTTCAGTCCCTTTTGTTTATTCTATAGGCTTTATACTATTGAAGATTGAACATTGATAATCGAAAGTAATGTTTTGTCTGTTTTAGACTATTCATGCTACAAAGTTAGTGAATTATTCTTTACGAGCAAAGGAATTTGCGGGAAAATTACAGGAGGACAAGCAAAGGGCACACGAGATGTATGAGAAATCCATACGAGGATTTGATGAAATCCACACGAGGATTTGACGAAATCCACACGAGGATTTGATGAAATCCACACGTAAACCTTTAGCCTGACACCAGACAACCTTTAGCCGACCAGGCAGGGCAGTCAAGATACACATAAAAGAAAAGCCCCGATTGGGGCTTTTCTTTGTGCAATTTTTGTAAAGATTTTATTCTGCTCCGCCACCAAGTGCCTGATAAAGGTTGATGGTGGCTGTGATGGCATCCATGCGGTTGCTGATTTGGCTCATCTGGGCAGAGAGCAGCGAGTTCTGTGCGGTGATGACATTCAGGTAGTTCGTGCCGGTGTTCTGATAGAGCTTCTGCGTGGCATCGAGTGCCTTGGAAAGAGATTCCACTTGCTTGTCGATGAGTTCCTGCATTAAGCGGGAGACGTAGATGTCGTCCATCGCCAGATTCACCTCGTTGCCCGCCTTGATAACTGCTTGCTGGAAGTTGTTGGTGGCAATCTCCATCTCAGCCTGCGAAATCTTGTACTGAGCACGGATGCGTCCGTTCTCAAAGAGGGGCTGGGTAAGTGTTCCGATGGCTTGGCCGATGAATACGCCAGGATTGACTACACCACCTGCAAGGTTGGTGAATTGGCCTGTTGCCGAGAGGTTGAGCTGTGGGAAGAAGCTGCTCAGGGCGATGTTTTTGTCGTAGAAGGCTGTCGCGAGTTTGTACTCTGCATCACGAACGTCAGGACGGCGGTCGAGGATGGTTATGGGTAAACCTGTGCTGCAAATGGCAGGAGCTTGGAACGATGCCAACGAGTTCCTGTCAATGTGGAATTGCGTCTCTCCAAGCAACGTGGCAAGTGCATTCTCGAAGGCATCAATGTTGTTGTCGATAGATACGACCGATGTCTGTATGCTGTAGTAGGTTGCCTCGATGCTTGCTACGGCTGCCATGTTGCTTTGTCCGGCATTCATGAGCTGCTGTTGCATCTTGAGGTACTTGCCCCAGTTCTCTTCCGTTTGTTTGGTCAGGAGTCGCTGTTCGTCAAGCATGCAGAGGTTGTAGTACATCGAAGCGATGCTTGCCACGAGCTGCGCTTGAATGGCTTGCTTGGCGTTGCGGAGCTGTTCGCGGGTCACCTCGGCCTTCTTCTTGTTGTTGCGCAGCGAACCGATGCTGCCCACCTGCCAGCTCATGGAGACGGGCAGGGAGTAGGTCTTGCTGGCCATGTAGTCGTTACGGTTCCAGGGGTCCCATGTCTGGCTGAGTGTTCCGCTTGGCTTGAAGTAGAAGCTTGGGATGTAGGCGAGCTTAGCGCACTTGAGGGCATAGTCGGCCTCCTTGATGCGCAGGTCGGCATTCTTCATGTCGCTGTTCTGCAGACCTTTTTCGATGAGTGCCTGCAGCTTCGGGTCGGTGAAGATGTCGCGCCAGCGGAGGTCGCCAAGGCTGTTGTCGCCAGCGGTCTGCATGTCGCCATAGATGCCGTCGGTGATGATGTCGGCCGGACGCTCATAGTTCTTGTAAAGCTGGCAAGAACTCAACAACGTTACTGCCAATACTATAGGAAATAACTTTTTCATAGTTTCATCCTTTATCCTTAATCTTTAATCCTTAATCCTTTACTGCTTCTTGCTTCTCTCTTTGCGAACGCTCGCGCTCTTTGAGGAACTGTTGGTCGGCTTCTTCGTGCATGACGGGACGAATGCGCTCCTGCAGGAACTCGAAGATAATGAAGAAGAGGGGCACGGTGAAGAGTATGGCAAGCGTACCCACCGTCATGCCGCCTATCACGCCGATGCCGATGGTGCGGTTGCCGTTGGCACCTGCGCCTGTTGCGAAGACGAGTGGTATCATACCAAATATCATGGTCAATACCGTCATCAAGATGGGACGCAGACGTGCCTCGGCAGCAGCAAAGGCGGCTTCCACGATGCCCATGCCCTTGCGGCGACGCTCCAGCGCGAACTCCGTAATCAGGATGGCCGTCTTGGCAAGCAAGCCAATCAGCATGATGACGCCCGTCTGCAGGTAGATGTTGTTCTCAATCTGTCCCATGAAGAGCATGCGACCTATCGGAGCGGCCTGCCCGTTCATGGTTATCGTCCAGTTGAAGCCTGTGTTCCACAACCAAGCAAAGCCGTAGGTTCCCATCAGGCCTGCAGGCACAGAGAAGATGACGGCGAAGGGGATGAGGAAGCTTTCGTAGAGACAGCTCAGGATGAGGAAGATGAGAATGACGCAGATGGCGTAGGTGAGGTAGGTATCGTAGCTGTCGAGGGTTTCTGCCTCCTCGCGAGCCATGCCGCCGTACTCGTAGCTGTAGCCTTCGGGGAACACTTCCTTGTGCACATCCTTGATGACCTTCATGACTTCCGTGTTGCTGACGCCCGTGTTGGCTGTCACGTTGACGGAGATAGAGCTGAACAGGTTAAAGCGGTTGTCAATCTCAGGGCCAAGGACGGGCGTCAGTTTTACGAACTGGCTCAAGGGAGCCATTTGCCCGTTGTTGCGGATGAACATGTTGCTCAGGTCGCTCTCGGTCGTTCTGCTTTGCGGATTGCTCTGCAGCATGACACGATAAACCTTCGAGAACTGGTTCATATTGCTCACGTACGAACCGCCGCAATAACTTGCCAAAGCGCTCAATACGGTTGCTGGCGAAATGCCTGCACGTTTGCATTGTGCTGCATCGACCTCGACCTGGAACTGCGGGAAGTTGCGTTCGTAGGTTGTGATGCATCGGCCAACCTCAGGATGTTCGCTCAGTTCTGCAATGAACTTCTTTGTGTAATCAAAGAAGAGTGCCTTGTCAGCAGTACCCGTCTTGTCTTGCAACTGAAGCTCGATGGAGCCCATGCCGTAGCCGGGAATCATGCCAGGCTCGAAGACGAAGCACTGTGCCTCGGGTATCTCTTTCAGCAGTCGGGCATTCAGTTTTGCGTTGGCCACCATCGTGCTCGAACTCATCATGTTGTCGAGTGGATGGTAGTTCAGGAAAGCAAAGGCTGACAAGACTGTAATGACGGCAAATGCCAAAGCCTTCTTGCCGATGTTCTTCCGCTTGATTAGGCCTCTGACAAAGACTATCAAGGCTATGATGAATGCCAGAAGAGCCAGTGTAGCGATGCCGAAACCAATGCCGTATTGACGTTCGCTCCAAGGCTTCATTCGGATGACGGACATGCCGTAGCTGGTGCCTTGACCAGACATGAAGCCATAACCGGCCACCTTCGTGTAGTCCTTCACCTCGGGCACTTCCTCGATAATCTTCTGTGCCTTGTTCATGACGTCGTAGGTCGAAGCCACATTACTGCCAGGAACTGCACTCACGTTCATCATGCAGACGCCTTGGTCTTCACTTGGAACGAGGCCGCCAGGCAGATGGCTTGCAAAGAACAGCATGCCGACAATGGCAACGGCCAAGGCTCCAAAGCAAACATAGAACCTGACCTTGCGCGAAACCATGCGTCGCAAGACGTTCGCATACTTTTCCATCATGGCCGTATAGGTCGCTTCATAAGCGAGACGGGTACGGTAGTTGATGGCTCCGAAGAAACCTTTGCGACGTTCCTCGCTTGCAGGACGCATCATCATGGCACAAAGCGCGGGGCAGAGCACAAGGGCACTGACGCAAGACAGACCTACGGCCGTTGCCAGCGTCAAACCGAATTGCGTGTAGAAGATACCGGCTGTTCCGCCTGTAAAGCTGACAGGAATGAACACAGCCATGAAGACAAACGTACAGGAGATTACGGCCATCGTCACGTCGCTCATCGCGTCCTTGGTCGCTTCGTAAGGACTCGTGTAGCCAGCATCGAACTTCGCTTGCACGGCTTCCACAACCACGATGGCGTCATCCACCACCGTACCGATGGCAAGCACCAAGGCAAAGAGCGTCAGCAGGTTAAGCGTAAAGCCGGCCAAGGACAAACAGGCGAATGTTCCCACCAAAGACACTATAATAGATATGGAAGGGATGAGGGTCGCCTTGAAGTCCTGCAGGAAGAAGTAAACCACGAGTACCACCAGAAGGATGGCAACGAGCAAGGTCTCTTCGACATTCGAGATGGATGCCAGCAGGAAGTCGTTGCTCGACATCATCTTGACGAACTTCATGCCTTTTGGCAGGTCTTTGCTCAGTTCTTCCAGTTTGGCGCTTACACGGTCGTTCGTCTCCTTCGCATTGGCTCCAGCCAGCTGGAAACAGAGGAAAGTGACGCCCGGATGGCCATTTGCCTCCCCGTGGAAGGCGTAGCTGACAGCACCGAGTTCCACATCTGCGATGTCCTTGAGTCGGAGCAGCGTGCCGTCCGGGTTGGCACGAATCACGATATTTTCAAACTCAGAGATTTCCTTCAGACGCCCCTTGTACTTCAGGGTATATTGGTAGTAGTTTCCGATGCCGTCGCCATGAGTACCGTTCACGGGTTTCTCGCCAAGCTGTCCGGCAGGCGACTCTAAGTTCTGCTCTGCCAAGGCGGTCGAGATGTCGGTCGGGATGACGTCGTATTGCGCCATCAGTTCGGGCTTCATCCAGATGCGCAGCGAGTATGTGCCGCCCAGCAGCATGACATCGCCCACGCCCTCAACACGCTTGATCTGCGGAATGACGTTGATGTCCAGATAGTTCGAGATGAAGTCCTCGTCATACTTGCCGTCTTCGCTGCAAAGGGCGTCGATCTGCAGGAAAGACGTCTGGCGTTTCATGGTCTGCACACCAACCCTCGTTACGTCGGAAGGCAGCAAGCCTTGCGCCCTCGAGACGCGATTCTGCACATTGACGGCAGCCATGTCCGGGTCGGTGCCTTGCTTGAAGATGACATTGATGGTTGCAGAACCCGCATTGGTGGCGGTACTGCTCATGTACAACATGTTCTCCACGCCGTTGATGGCTTCTTCGAGGGGCTGAATGACGGCGTTCATCACGGCATCCGCACTTGCTCCCGTGTAGGTGGTATAGACGCTGACAGTTGGCGGAGCGATGTCCGGATACTGTTCCAAAGGCAGGGAACTGAACGATATGGCGCCGACCAGAAGTATCATAATGGCTATCGAAATGGCCATTACGGGTCGTTTGATAAAGATATTACCTTTCATGTCTGATATTTAGAAATGTAGAAATGAAGAGAATAAGAAAAGGGACGAGCCTCACTTTTCTCTTATTTCCTTATTTTCACAATGTCTTATTTTCCTCCTTGTTGGGCTTTATGTCCTGTCCGTCTCTCAGCATGCCGGCGCCTTCTGCCACGATGACATCGCCCACCTTCAAGCCGTCCTTAATCACATACTCCTTGCCGTTGGAAAGGGGTTCCGTTGTGACGAGCTGTTCGTGGGCAATGTTGTCCTTGTCCACGAGATAGACCTTGAACTTGTCCTGCATCTGCACTGTGGCAGTCACGGGAATGACGATCTGGTCCTTATAGGTGGTGGGGATGACGACAGAGCCGGTGCTTCCGCTATGCAGGAGTTTCTCGGGATTGTCGAAGACGGCACGAACCTGGACGGTTCCCGTGCTGCGGTCAACCACGCCGCTCACGCTCTCCACCTTTCCCTTGTAGGGGTATTCGCTTCCATCCACGAGTAGGAGCTTCACGTCGGGCATTGCACCGATGGCCGCTTCTGCGCTTCCGCTCTCACGCGTCATGTTGAGGAGCTGACCTTCTGCAATCGAGAAGTAGACGTACATCTGGTTGTTGTCGCTGACGGTAGTAAGAGGTTGTGGCATGTTGCTGCTCACCAAGGCGCCCTGACGATAAGGGAGTGTGCCTACAACGCCATTTGCGGGGCTCTTCACGACCGTGTAGCTGAGGCTGTTGCGAGCGTTGACGACCTGAGCATTCGCTTGAGCGACCTGTGCTTTGGCGCTGAGAAGCGTGTTCTGAGCCGTTTGGAGTTCGACGTCGCTGATAATGCCGTCGTCGAAGAGCTTCTTCTTGCTATCGTAAGTCAGTTGTGCAGTTGCCAGGCTGGCATTGGCTGCCTGTTGCGAAGCCAAAGCCGTATTCAGGGCAGCCTGATAGGGGACTTGGTCGATGATGAAGAGTGTCTGGCCCTTTACGACCTTCTGTCCTTCTGTGACGCAAAGCTTTTGCAGCGTGCCGCCCACTTGCGGATAAACCTCGATATCCTGTCGGCCGCGAATGGTTGCGCTGTAGTTTGTGGTCATCGTCACGTCTTTGGTCTGGACTGTCATTGTCTCGAAGTTGGCACTTGGCATTTGTTGTTGTGTTTTGTTGCCGCTGCATGAACACAGAACAGCCATAGTTATCAATGACAAAGTCATGATAAGAGTTGATGTCTTTCTCATAGAATATGTAATCTTGATTAGTATTGCCTTATAATTTGCGGGTGCAAAGGTACGAAATAAATATGAAATAGAGAGCAATGGGGTAACCCAAATGGCACACAGAATTGTTCAATATCTCCGATTTGCATGAAATATTTAAGATATTTTAAGAGAAGAAGGGAGGCTCCCACCCGAAATGAGAGCCTCTCAAAATGTTTGTTGACTTCGTCTTCAAGCCTGGCGCTCGGAAAAGCTTAAACGGGTTTTGCTTTGCTCTCTCTTGAATCGGCATGTTGACTTCGTCGACAAGGCAATAGCAATGGCACTCACCCCTGACACATCGTTTGGCGGCACATCTGTAAGCAGACTCAAGAATTTCTACAAGCAATTCGGCTGTCTCATTTTGGCAGTCATTTTCCCCTGTTTTTTGTGCAGAGGAGAATCGCCAGACTTGAAGGGAAATCCAGAACCCAACTAAAACCCCTCTAATTTGCCCCAGAATCGCTTCTTTTGCCTTCGATGTACATTTGGGTCACCTCGGGCAGAGCAATGCGCTTAAAAAGTGTTTTCCTGATTCCCTTTAAGCAAAGCTTAAAAACCCGTCTTTTGCAGCAGTCCTCTGAGGGGCAGAATCACAAAATCACAAAAGTAACAATCAAAAAAAAGAGAAAAGAATATATATATTATAATATTATTTTATACGTATATTTAAGTATACGTATAAAATAAGTATAAACAAAATGAATTTAGAATTAATGCTGATATTTAACCCTTTTTAACTCTTTTTTGTGTCTTTGTCTCAAAAACCCTTGTGATATTTGTGATTTTTGTGACAGATCCACATAACATGCTAGAAATAAGCATATCTGCCCAATACAACCTCCCGCCGAAAGATATGATCTCTGCCGATTCCGTGCCGAAAACCACTCGAAAACCGACATAAATTGACTTTCCGACCTTCCAAACTTCCATTTCCGACACTGTAGAAATGTTAAAATTTTTGCTAACAAATTAGGCAAATCAGGCACCCCAACTTGCAAGATAGAGGCCTCTTTCTGCCAATTTGAGGTTCTTTTATTAGAAAATGGAAGTTTTTCAAGAGCAAAGGAACAAACAGAACATTGTTTTTTGAGACATATCACATTAGTAAAAATGTGTCACAACGGCCCGGGGAAGGTTGTCGACAATGTTCGCAACTGCAAGAAAAAAGGAAAGCCCCGAACTTTCGAGGCTTTCCCAGTATTATATCAGCCTCTTTAGGGCTTCTTTGACATTGTGAGTTCCATCGAACCGCCCTTGACAACGTCGGAGAACTTGATGCTGCCGGCCTTGCTTGAGCTGCCATTAATGCGCTTCGAAGGCTTTACATAGACATTCTGCTTCGAGTTGTTCTTTGCAGTGATGACAAACTTGTCGCCGCCGTAATACTGCTTGTCGAGCTTGATGGTCACCTTGTCGAAGATGGGACTGCCGATTGAGAACGCGGGTTCCGGCGAGGTGAGTCCGTCGACGGCAAACAGTCCGATGCCAGCCATCACGTACCACGCACCCAACTGTCCCTGGTCTTCGTCCTGACCGTAGCCGTAGCCGTGAATGCCGTCGGTACCGTAGAACTCGTCGCAAATGGCGCGAACCCACTTCTGGGAGAGGTCCGGACGTCCGCTATGATTGAAGAGCCACGAAATGTGCAGGCAGGGTTGGTTGCCCTGATTGTAGTAGGTACGCAGGCCTGCGAAAGCGTCAATCTCCTTGCCACCCGAGAAGATTTGGGGCTGCGAGGCTGTGAAGATGTCGTTCAGGCGCTTGTTGAACTCGTCCTTGCCCACCTTCTTGATGAGTTCCTCGGGCATGTGAGGAACGTAGAAAGTGTACTGCACGGCATTGCCTTCCTGGAAGCCACGCCACACTTGCATGGGGTCGAAATTCGCGATGAAATCGCCATTTTTTAGACGCGGGTGCATGTATCCGGTCTGTTCGTCGAAGATGCGTTCCCATCCGCGAGCCATCCACATCAGTTTCTCCAGGTTCTCCGTCTTGCCGAGGCTCTTTGCGAGCATGGCCGTGGCGTAGGCCGAGAAGGAATACTCGAGGGTGTGGGAGCCGGAGAAGTAGAAGTCTTCGCCGCGCTCGCCAAGGTTCTTGTGCGGAGCATACCCGAGTTCCACGAAGTCGGCGGTGTCGTCCTTACCTGCTCCGGAAGGGCGATGATTGCCGTCCATCTCGTTCTTCAGACAAGCCTCGTATGCGAGGTCGAGGTCGAAGTCGCGGATGCCGCACTGATAGGCCGCGTCGATCATGAGGGGCAACTGGTTCGTGCCTACTCCGGAAACGTATTTCGAGTTGGCCAGACCATCGGCAAGCCAGCCGCAATCCTTGTATTCCTGAAGCGTCGAGGAAACGAATTCCGACAGATGATCGGGGTAAGCGAGGGCCCAGAGCTGTGTCAAGTTCCATTGTCCGCCCCACATCGCATCGGTATTGAACATGTGATACTTCGGCATTCCATGCTCCACAGGCACTTGGCCGATGGTGCCGTCGTGCTTGGGATAAGCACCGTTCACGTCGCTCATCACGCCTCTGCCGAGCAACGCATGGTAGAGGCCTGTATAGAACTTCTTGAGGTCGTCCTCGTTCTTGCCTTCCACGCGGATGCGTCCGAGAGCTTCCCCCCAAATCATCTGCGAGGCGTCACGTGCCTGGTCGAAGCTCACGCCAGTTGCCTCTGCCTTGAGATTGATGCGGGCATTCTGCACAGAAGTGTAGCTGATGCCTACCTTGACGGTAATCTGCTCATTCTTAGTCGTTTGGAAATCGAGGTAAGCTCCGGCTCCAATGCCGTGAGCGTAGGTCTGTCCCTCGTGGATTTCCTCTCCGGTGAAGGTGCCACAGGAAGCAGCTTTCTTGTCCACAACAGCCGAGAAATAGATGCGCTGGTCGGCATTCGGCTGGTACTTCTTGATGTATTCGGGACGCGTGATGACGTATCCCTCGACCGTGCCGTCTTCGTTCACCCAGACTTCCGAGTCCTTCACCTTGCCGCTCTCGCCTTGTTGATGACCGATATCGAAGATGAGATGCGCTTTTTGCGACTCGGGATAGGTGAATCTGAGGTAAGCCACGCGCTGGGTTGCCGTCACTTCGGCATTGATATTGTAGTCCTTGAGCAAGACCTGATAATAGCCTGCCGTAGCGTATTCCTCCTCGTGAGTGAAGGCAGAGCGGTAACCCTTGGGACCTGTGCCGTCAGGAAGGCCCGGGATGGTGCGCAACTGACCTGTGGAAGGGGCGACCGTGATGCCGCCCACCTGAAACTCGTGGGTGCAGACAAAGCCCTCGATGGACGTGTCGCGATAGTCGTAGCCGGTAGCCTGCCAACCGTCAGCATTACCCAGAGAGCCATTGGTGGACGGGCCGGGCTTGGCCATACCGAAGGGCATAGAGCCCGGAGCGAAGTGGAAAGCGCGGCAATGGGCTGTGCCGATGCGGGGTTCCACATACTGGAGGAGGGACTTCGAGGCCTGTGCCATCGAGCCTAAAGCGCATGCCAGAAGCGATGCGAGAAGCAAGTTTCGTTTCATAAAAATATCATATAATGTGTTTGTTTCCGTGCAAAGATACGCAAAAAAGGAAGAAGTACAAAGGGAAAAGACATTTTTCTTGTTTTCATGGCAAAAGGGAGGGCAAAAAACGTGGCCAGCGACGATGGCAAACATCTAGTGTGACGATTGCGATTAACTAGTGTGACGTTGGCGATTTACTAGTGTGACGATTGCAAACGTCACGTTAGTCGTTGGCGATTTAGCTGTGCCTCGCCGGAATTACCTCTTGAACTTGCGAAGCAAATACCTTGCACAACTGGACCGATGCAGCAACTGATAAACGCTCAAAGAGAACGACCCGATAAAGGCTATACCTCCGGCTATGCATTTCTCCTCGATGGAAGGCGAGACGAGATAGCAGTACTCGACGGCAATCAGCACACAGGCAAGCTGTCCCAGGCAAAAGAAGAATGTGCTCTTGCGGAACACAAAACCGTAGCGGAAATGGCAGTAGAGGAAATAGACTATCACGTCGTAGAGGGCTCCCGCACTTAGCGCTATACCCGCTCCGACAAGTCCGAACGAGTTGTAGCACCACCAAATGAGCAACCCGAAGAACACATCGTAGCAGACCTCGAGCACGAGGAAAGCGATGGTGTGACCTTTCGCCAAAACGCTATATCCCATCGGCAAAGCCATACATCGCAGGAAAGGATAGAAGACAGCCAAAGTGGCCATACCCGTCACAACCAGGAACTCGTCCTCGAAAAGCAACTGCAGCACGTACGGCATGAACACGACAAGCAGGATGAGCAAAGGCGTCAGGATGAGGGTACATACGTCAATCTGCTGATTGATGGTATTGTTCATTCGCAACCTGTCGTGGCTCACAGACGAGAGACGGGGGAAATAGTCGGACTCCAAAGCCAGGAAAACCAGTCCCGCATAGCCGAACATCAGGGCCCAACCTGCATTATAATGGCCCAGTTCCTTCATGGTATGGTGGGCCAGAATGATGGCCGGGATGACCATCTGCAAGCCGGCATTCGCCACACCCGCCAGGACGTACGGAATGCCCACCTTGACGAGGGGCAAACCCTCCAGGAAAGTCTTGTACGAAAGCGGTTTCACCTTGTACGACACCAAAGGAAGCGAGAAGAAGAAATGCACGATTGCCGACAGGAATCCACAGGCAATCAGGCCCACGATAACGCCTCGAATGCCCAGCAAATAGTAGAGGGGAATCGTGCACAACAACGTTCCGAGCGCCAGAATCGTCTCGATAAGGGCCACCTTCCGAACTTGACGCAAACCCTTCAGGATAGCGCATTCGCCTTCCGCTATGATGTTGCTCACAGCCACCAACGAGGTAAGCATTACTGCGGGCCAGCGGGTCCAGTCGTGATCGAAATAGAAATAACTGATGATGGGCGAAAAGAAAAGGCAGATCAGCACAGAAAGGATGGCCGACCAAAGCACCCAAGTCCGGATGACCATCACTTGATGCGCCATCTGTTCCTCAGTTCCAGTCTCAAACAACTCGCTCGTCTTTCGCGTGGCATTCAGGGGAATACCCATGTTGCTGGCTTTGTTGAGGAACTCGAAGACAGCATTATAAGCCGTAATCAAGCCCATTCCCCAACCTCCGAGAAGTTCGGACGTAAGCTTCACGCGAGCCGCGCTGACAAACATCTTCAAGCCTTGCACACCACCGAAAATGCCCGTGTACTTCAACACATGGTCGTACGAGGTGTCGCTCGTCTCAGGGTTATGAAGATTCTTCAGTTCGTCCATCGCTTTTATAACATTTGGGCTGCAAAGGTACGAAAAATAGTTCATAGTTCATAGTCTACAGTTCATAGTTTTTCTTTTTAATGTATTATTATGAACAAAGAAGCATGTTTTTGAATTAAAAGTATTACCTTTGCATAACTCGAACTATGGACTCTGAACTATGGACTCTGAACTAATCTCCGTCATCGTATGCACCTACAACCAAGAGGACACGATTGGGCGCACACTCGACAGCATCTTGTCGCAAAAGTGCCACTTGCCCATCGAGATTGTCATCGGCGAAGACGGTTCCACAGACAACACGCTCTCGGTCTGCCAACAGTACGAGAAGCGGCATCCAGACGTGGTTCGCATCCTGGCAAAAAAGCAGAACGAAGGCTTCGTCAGGAACTATTTCGACTGCCTTCGCGCTTGTCGGGGGAAATTCATAGCCGATTGTGCTGGCGACGACTTCTGGACAGACAACCAGAAACTCGAGCAGGAATCCCTCATCCTGGAGCAAGACGAGAGCGTCGGAATAGTCCATACCGACTGGCTCAGGTATGATGAAAGGACAGGAGAACAGTTTTCGCCAGGGGGAGAGAGCAGGGAAGTAACTTTGGCAACCATCCTGATGCCCATCGAAAGGCCCGCCATCCATCTCTGCACAGCCCTTTACAGAAACGACTGGATACGCCGGGCCATGCAGGAATACCCGCAGTTCTTCGACCCCGATGCCTACCAATGCGAGGACATACAAATCGCTTTCCTCCTCGCCCGGATGGGCAAAGTCGCCTATCTCGACACACCGACACTCGCCTATTCCTGTAGCGTCGGTACCATCTCCAATCCCGACAACGAAGAGAAGCAGTTCCGCTTCTGGGCAAACGCCACCAGGCTTTCACACGACTTGGCACAAACTTTCGGCATACACGACGAGCAGCTCGACCGGTTCTTCCAAGCCCGCATCCACAAACTCCTGATGCACGCTTTCCGTAGCGGGAATCCGTCTCTGCGAACACAGGCTTTGGCGATACAAAAGGAGATGAATGTCGCCGACAATCGTCAAATCCGTTTTGCCAAACTCTTGCTTCTTCCCGGAATTTGGCAAGTGATGCGTTTCGTTAGAAACGTCTTGAAATCCCCCAAAACACAAAAATAAGCGTTTTTCCGAGAAAAAAGTCTCGCTAACGCTTGCAGAATAGGGAAAAAGTTGTACCTTTGCACGCCGATTATTATCAAAGGGTCCCTAAAAGGCCCTCTCGGAGCGTGTGAATAGTCCGCATCATTGGCCTGAACGGACGGTTCGTGAATCTCTCCGGAAAAGAGAAATAAACTAGGTAGAAACAAACAAAAGTAAGACAAAGAATGGATACTTTGAGTTACAAGACCATCTCGATGAACAAGAACACCGTCAAGAAGGAATGGGTTGTAGTTGACGCTACGGACCAGGTTCTCGGTCGTCTCTGTTCGAAAGTGGCAAAATTGCTGAGAGGCAAGTACAAGGCAGAGTTCACTCCCAATGTGGACTGCGGTGACAACGTAATCATCGTGAATGCCGACAAGATTATCATCACTGGTAAGAAGATGACAGACCGCACTTATCTGTCATACACAGGCTACCCCGGTGGCCAGCGCGCAACAACTCCTGCCGAGATTCTGGCTAAGCCCAACGGCGCAGAGAAGTTGCTCCGCCGCACAGTAAAGGGCATGCTGCCCAAGAACAAGTTGGCTGACAAGCTCATCGGCAACCTCTACGTTTATGCAGGTGCAGAGCACAAGCAGCAGGCACAGAGCCCCAAGGCTATTGATATTAACCAGTATAAATAATCACCAAACATGGATACGAAATACATAGCTAATGCGCTGGGTCGTCGCAAGTGCGCCGTTGCCCGCGTCTATGTCAAAGAAGGTAACGGTAAGATTACCATCAACAAGCGCGACCTTACAGAGTACTTCCCCAGCACCATCCTGCAGTTCGTGGTTAAGCAGCCTTTGGCTCTGCTCGACGTCGCTGAGAAGTATGATATCAATGTTAACCTCTACGGTGGCGGCTACACAGGTCAGTCTCAGGCTCTTCGCCTCGCCATTGCCCGCGCTCTCGTGAAGATTAACGCCGAGGACAAGAAGGCACTCCGCGCCGAAGGTTTCATGACACGCGACAGCCGCGAGGTCGAGAGAAAGAAGCCAGGTCGTCCAAAGGCACGTCGTCGCTTCCAGTTCAGCAAACGTTAATATTCAATGCATAATTCATAATTCACGATTCATAATTAGGCTGCGCCCTGCTTTCGGACAATTTTCCTTGCTACCAGGCGAAACAACAATTATGAATTATGAATTAACAATTATGAATTGACAACAAGGTTTAGCATCTAAATCTGCCTGACTCCTCGCACGCGTATATATTAAATAATGTATGGCGCAAAGGGGGACTACTCGCAGATTGGTTCTTCGCCCAGGCTCAGGCGCAAGCGGAGCTAACACAAAAGAATTAACAAAGAAAGTAAACAACAAACAAAAGAGTAGACAAGTGAACAAGTAAACAAGTGGACAAGTGAAATATTCAAGCAACTCGTCAACTTGTCAACTATGTAACAACTTGTCAACTCACAAAAAAAGAAAACTTATGTCAAGAACTAATTTTGAGACTTTATTGGAGGCCGGATGTCACTTCGGTCACCTCAAGAGAAAGTGGAACCCCGCTATGGCTCCCTACATCTTCATGGAGCGCAACGGCATTCATATCCTCGACCTGCACAAGACTGTTGCCAAGATTGACGAGGCTGCCGAAGCCATGAAGCAGATTGCCAAGAGCGGTAAGAAAATCCTCTTTGTCGCTACCAAGAAACAGGCCAAGCAATGTGTTGCCGACCTCGCCACTTCTGTAGGCATGCCCTACGTCATCGAGCGTTGGCCCGGCGGCATGCTCACCAACTTCCCCACAATCCGCAAGGCTGTGAAGAAGATGGGCAACATCGATAAGCTGATTGCCGACGGCACTTTCAGCAACCTCTCCAAGCGCGAGATTCTGCAGGTAAGCCGCCAGCGTGCCAAACTCGAGAAGAACCTCGGTTCCATCGCCGACCTCAACCGTCTGCCTTCTGCACTCTTCGTCGTTGACGTACTGAAGGAGCAGATTGCCGTTCGCGAGGCAAACCGTCTGG
>Ga0247609_10003256_pt1 | contig 16552 bp, 2 predicted proteins | sample 172DNAGHGlowgp2_FD_193487 | JGI IMG/M metagenome (GOLD analysis project Ga0247609, IMG submission 193487) | Sheep rumen microbial communities from Palmerston North, Manawatu-Wanganui, New Zealand - 1728 DNA GHGlow gp2 | ecosystem: Host-associated > Mammals > Digestive system > Stomach > Rumen ...
CCCAATCCACAATCCCCAATCCCCAATCCCCAATCCCCAATCCCCAATCATTGAAAATATTTAAAAATAATTAAAAATTATTAAAAATTATTAAAAATTATTAAAAATAATTAAAAATAATTAAAAATAATAATAACCTCTAAGAATTTATTATATTTTAATTTTAATTAAGTATTTAATTGGAATAATATATAGTTAAATTAATTATAGTCTGAATCTCTTTCCCTATCATCATCTTCTTCATCTTTTGCTGCAAAAACATCTTCCTCTTCTTCCTCCTCTTCTTCAATGGATCCATCTTTGTAAATGTTTTTTTCTTCTAGAGCAAAATTTTTAGTACTAGATTTTTCTTCATTATAGATTTTCCCTCTAACATCATCATAAAAATTGTCTTCAATGTCCTTACCTAAAGCCTCATATAGTCCAAGAATTTGGCTAATGCTAGCGTTGATTAATTTTAATTCATTTAAATATTTATCAAAATCATTATTACTATAAATATCATTGCTCCATAAATCCGATGCTTTTAAATAATTTACTAAATTATTACGATTAGACTTTATTTTATTTTCTTTATCTTCTTCTAAAAATAATACTAAAGTAGTGAATAATCTAATTGCATAAGCGAAATCTTTTTTACTTATAGGATATTCTTTTTGATAAATATCATTTAATGCTTTTTTGGATTGATCATCTAAATTATTTTGATAAACCTTCAATTCTTCTTTTACCAATTCAAAAATCAATTTTAGATAATATAAGAAAATTTCAGATGTTTTATCAACTGTAAGATTATCATTATTTTCGAAAATTTTTATGAAATATTTTGAAAATTTATCTTCAAATTTATTAATTATTTCATATATTTTAGTTTCTTCAGTTATATTAATATCATTCTCATTCTCTTTGTCATTGCCATTTGTTATTTCAATATTTTCTTTTTTTTTATTTAAATATTTTATTAATGTTATAAAGTCATTAATTATATCTTTGCATAAATATGAATTATTTTTGCTATCTTCAGAAAATTTATAAATGGCAATTTTATCATATATAGTAATATCGTTATTGTTATATCTTTTTTTAAATAAAGAAATTATATTTGTAACTTGATTATCAAATACTTCATTGTTATAAATAAATTTTGTAATATCAGAGTTTAATAATTTTTTATTTTTCAACAAGATTTCGGTCATATTTTCTTCTATTGAATCAAAATTAATTTCATATTCCTTATAAGATTCATTACTTCTGAGTTCACTATCTATTATTTTTCTATAAGAAGAATTAAATAATATAGAAATAAATGACACTTGTTTTGGGAAACTAAGAGTCAATATTTCTTTTTCATTTATTTGTTGAATATTAATTTTATTTTTGCAATTATTATCAAATATTCCTTTCTCAATTTTATTATCTAATAATTTTTCGAGTTTTTCATTTTGTTCATTGGCAAATTTTCTATAAATTTTTTTATAATTAATTCCAAATTTATTATCATCACATAAAAGAAAATCACATAAGGGATTTTCATTACTAAGTTTTTCGGTATTATCTTCTTTTGGTTTTAAATTATTATAAAAAGTGATAAATTTATCAATTATATCTTTATTATTAACATATATATCTTCATCTTTTAATCTTTTTTTTTCTGCGAATTCTCTTGATATTTTATATGAATATTTTTCATTAATTAGATTTAATACACTATTAAACAAATTTAGATTATTTAATGAATATTTATTATTTTCGGGTTGATTCTTTTTGGACTCTAAATATTGTTTTAGTACGGGATAATTTCTTTCATCCATATGAGATAATTTTTCTTCAATATATTTTTCATTTAAATAATCTGTATAATAAAAATATTTATAAAATGGAAATTCTTTTTTGTCATATTCCATATCTGTGTATCTTTCTTTTAATAAACAAATAAAAGAAGTTTTATCTTCATTATTTTCCTTCTTTAATGAATTATCCATAGAAAATTCTTTATATTTTTTAATTATTTTTTGAATATTTGATTCTAAAATTTTTTCAAATTTAAGAAGCGATTCATAATTATCTATTTTATTTTCATTATTTAATATTTGGAATAAATCACTAAATATATAAGACATGAATTTTTCGATTGAATCAATTTTTTCTTTTGATAATTCATTTTTTAAAAGAATCCAGCATTCATTTAAAGTTTCTGTAAATTTCATTCCTTTGGGTAAATAACGTTTGAAATCACTACCTTTATCTGTTACTAATCTTGCAAAGAATAAATGTGAATATAATATATAATTTAATATTCTGAATGAAATTTGACTTAATTTTCTGACAATTTTCTTATCACTTTTGAAATCATTTTGATTATTATTTATAAATATTCCTTTCTCATTTTTATTATCTTTATTATTAACAATATATTTATTTTTAAATTCTTCAATTGTCATATAATTTACTTGTTTCAATTTTTTTTTGAGTTCTTTATTGTTAATTTCTTTAATTTCATCTTCGTCTTTAAATATCCTATAATAATCATCCCTTTTAACTATTTCTATACCACTTGAAAAAAAATTTTTATTTTCTGCTCCGATATTTTTATTACATTTTTGGCATTTCATATTTAATTCACTACTTTCTGGGAAGCCAGATTTAACAGAATGATAGTAGCCTCCTGCTCTACATAAACAAACATAGCAACCTTCATTTGGTTTAGTCATAAAATGATCTATTATTTTAGAATATACATAATTAAATTTAGAATCATTTCCAGGATAGAATTGCTCTTTTAAATATGTGAGATAATCATCAGTATATAAAGGATAATATATTCCTTTTTCTTTTTGAGATGATAATTCATTTAAACAATAACGATATCCGAATAATATGGCTTTAATATTATTGGAATTAATATCATATTTTGTTTTAATTTTTTCATATTTTTTTGGATCATAGAATAATTGAATCGCTTTAAATAGTAATTCATTATTTTTTTTAAATAAAGGCACACATATATTTTTGAAAAAGTTTGCTTTAGAATCTGAATTTTCCTTTTCTAAATTAGATAATAATAAATTGTATGATATTATATAAAAATTATCAACACCATATTCTTCAATATCAAAATCATTTATTTTTATTGGAGTATTAAAATTATCTTTTTTATATTTTTCGATTACTTCATTTGACTCTTCATAATATTCATCTTTCAAACTTCTAATTTGATAATCTATTTTATATATATTATTTAATTCCTCTGTTTTAATAAAATTATTAAAATCTTTATAGTCTTTCAGTCTATATTTATTAATCATATTATTATTAATAAAAACATTTATTCCAAAATTATTATAAAGTATTTTATAAATATAAATCCTTATCATTTTATATATAGGATTATCTCCATTAATAACATCTATTATTTTTTTAGGCTTATTAAATTTAGGTTCCTCATCTTCAAATGTTGTAATAAAAATATGAATATATGCTTTTATATAACCTAAACAAAATAGCTTGCCTATTTCTTTTAATTTTGAAGATAATTTTTTTGGTTCTAAAATATAAGAATTTAACATTTCATAACAATCGATTAAAATATCAAGAGGATCATCTTCTAATTTTATAATCACTGTTTCTTTTTTCTTTTCTTTTTTAATTTCTTTTTTACTATTTATAATATTTTTCAAATAATTCAAAGCATTTTTTTCAAAGAAATATAATAATGTTTGCTCTAATACAAAATTATCATTTATTTTTTTGTCTAAAAGATTTATTATATCATCTTCTCCACTCAGAATAAAATTCCTATTTTCTTTGTATTCTTTTTTTACATATTTTTTTAACAACATTTGAAATATATCATTTGATTTTTTTATCATTTCATTTGAATCTAATAATTTTTCCAAAATTTTATAGTGATAATTAATATCAGATATTTTTTTAATTTCTTTAAAAAATATATATCTTAATTTATCATAATAAGTTTTATCATTATCTATTGTTTCATCTTTAATTATTGAATTATATATATTTTCAAAATTATTAATTAGTTCGTCACTTAATTTCTCGGCATTATTAGAATATTTCTGTATGAATAAAGAATTTTCTCTCAGTAAATTTTTAATTTCATTTATTTTCTCAATGTTATTCTTGAATAATTCAATTATTTTTATTAATTCATCAATAATATACATTTCATTTAAAAATATATATAAATCATCATTTAAATTTCTTAAAATTTTATTTATATCTTTTAATTTATAATAATATTGAACAATATCTATTTCATTTTTATTTTTATTTGGATTTGATACAGTTAATTGTATTTCATCTGATGTTATACTATAACAGATACTTGCTAATATAATATAGTAACATTCGTTGACTTCTTTAGTATGCTCTGGATTTTTATTTTCATTTGTTATATACTTTATTTTATTTTCATTTTTAATATGTTCTTCAATTTTTTCATATAATTTATTAATATCATAATTAAAAATATGTATTGCATTATCAAATATTTTGAAAATATTTAAAATATAATTAACATTAGATTCTATCCATAATATTTTCATTAATAAATCATTTACTTTATTTTCCTCTTTAAATCTTATTGTTAATAATAGTTCAATTAATTTATGATACATGTCATCTTTTTGATAAATATCATTTTTATCTCTGTTTTTTTGTAAGTAATAAGTAACATAATCTTTAAATATTAAATCATGTGGAATTTCATTTAATATATTAAGGATAAATTTATTATCAGCAATATATTTATTTGCATTATTTAATAAAGATTCTTCTGTATCATGAAATTGCCTTATTTTCTCCACATCAACTTTTAGCCCTTCTCTTAATTTTTTTTCATTATTAAAGTAATAGGAAGTGATATTTTGATTTATATAATTAGAAAAATCTTTAAAAAAATTATATAATCCAGGAATATTATAATTAAATAAAAATTTAGGTTCAGGTTTTGTGTTATTTTTTTCTTTAGTTATTTCATTTAAATAATTTATTATTATTTTTTTAACTAACTTTTTATCTATTTCTTTGAAATTATATTTTTGTAATTCTATCAAAGTTGTTAATATATTATTATCTTCTAATTTTAGTAATACTTTTTTAATATAAGCATTAAATATATTATCTTTAATGTATTCGATTATGCAAGATGCTATATCAACAGTATATTGATTAATATAACTACTTTTATAAAGTTTATCAATAATATCTTTGAAATTATTTTCTTCATCTTTAATGTTAATTAATTGAATTGCTGTATCAATTATTTTATCTTTAATTTCTTCTTCTTCGTCCATAAAGTATTGTAATTCATCAATATAATTCTTTGTAATCCTGTCTTCCCTAATTTTTTCATCTAACTCTTTTTGTAAAGTAATTTTTAATGTTTTATTAAATTCTTTGTTTAATTTCAAGTCATCTTTTTTTTCTTCTAATATTTTCTTAATATCTTTGGACAATAACTCATTTAATTTTATACTGTTTTTTCCATCTAAATTATCTATAAATATTTGATTAATCAATGGATTAATATCAGGTAACGAATATATTCTTTCATATAATCTTTCACTTTCATTTTTATTGAAATTTCTATTTATGTGTATTATAAATATATAATTATAGTTATCGTTATTGAAAGTATTTAATATAAAATTACTTATAAATTTAATATAACCTGAATTAGATTGCTTGAAATCAATACATATATTAAATTCTTTTTTTAATTTATTGTTTTCATTTTTGTTTTTTATTTCGTCTATTAAGCGTTTTAATCCATCTTCACTTCTTATAGTTGAAGCCATAAAGCTCATTCCTTTATTAAGTCCTTCGACTATATTAGATATACTTGTATAAGTATATATAATAGAAATTTTATATTTTTTATTTTCTTCATCGCTTATATAATCTTTATAATTATAAAAAATAGTTTTTGAATTATAATATTGTCTAATAATATTATTGTCTTGTAAAATACAAATTATATCTTGGGGTAAAATCTTATAAATTTTATTAATAACATTTTCTTTTAATTTTCCTTCATCTATTCTATTCTCTTTTTTATCTTCATTATCTTCGTTGTCTTTTTTTTGTGATTCTTTGCTAAAATAATAAATCAATGCTTGAATTTCTTCTTCCTTACAATTAATTAATAAATCTTTAAGTGAATAATTGATGATTTTGTCATATTTTGTAATCGTATTTTTTAATTTAATTTCATCTATTAAATTTTGAGATATTCTCTTTAAATCATTATCTAATAATTTATCAAAAGATAAAACTATTTTTTCAAGTCTATTTAAAAAAGCTAAATTACATTTGTTCACAAATTTTTTATCAACTAAAATTATAATTCTAAATTTTTCGTTTACTAAAGTCAATTGCTCATTAAAATTCTCCAAACATATTCTAACAAATTTTTTATCATCTTTTATTACATAATTCATATTATATAAATCGAATAAAAAAGGATGAATTTGATTTAAATTTTCTATTATAATTAATTTATCTTCCTTTGCATCTCCTTGAATTGTATTTATTATCTTAAATCTATATTCTTTATTATTATCATCTATAAAAGGACTTCCATCATATAATACTATTTGATTTTTCAATGGATTTTGCAATTTAATATTTTGATATATTAATGTAGTTAAAGATGGTTGTATTTCTAATAATAAATAACGACTGTTTACATCTCTTATATTATCATTAATACAATTATTTAAATTATAGTCATTGATTTCTTCTTTTATTTTTAAATTGCTATTTGGATCTTCTTTTTCACATTCTAAATTATATAATTTTTTAAACAAAAAAACTGAACTAATTTTTAATTTTCTTCCATATTTTTTTTCATTATATTTATAATCATATATAATCTTTTTAATTAATTCAATATTTTTTCTTGAATCTTCTAATACTAAATTTAATGAATCTTTATCAATTTCATAATCTATACCTCCAAAATTTCTTTCAATGTATTTTATTATTATTTTTACTTTTTCATATTCTGTGGAATCCCCTGATTTTAGTTGAATTGCTATTCCTCTAATTAAATTATAAAAATCACGGTTCCCATGAAAGTCTTTTCTGATTTTATTTTCTTTTTTTAATAAATCTTTAAAATCTTTTGACCTTTTAATAAATTCAAAGGGTTTTTTCTCTCTTTCCTTTGGCTTACTTAATTCATCTTCCTTACCATTATTTGATTGCTTTTGTTCTTCAAATGTAGTTTGAGAATTGACTGAATCTTCAATTAATTTTTCGTTTTTATTATCTTGAGGATTATTCAAGGTTTTATTTTCCTGTGTTTTATCTTTTTTGTAATCAACATATTGTTTATACACTACTAATTCTTTAATAACTTGTAATATTCTTTTATACTCAAAATAAGTTAGAGAGATTATATTAAAAATTGATTCATTTTTTAATTGAGAAGAAATACTTTCTGCAATATCTTTTGCAGTTTGAGTTAACTCATCTATTTGTTGGTCTAAATCTGGAACAGATAAAACTAAAGCTCTATTAATTTTTGCTGCATCTAAAGAATAATTGGATATTCCAACAAAACTTACTCCTTCTTCTTTACCTGTATATTCAAGTTTTTCATGCAACACTTTAAGTGGATTACTCTCTGCTCTTTCAGCTAATCCCAATTCATCAAATAATATCATAATTATAGGCAAATCTTTTTTTTCGAATTTTTTTTTAAAAGACTCATATTTTGCTCCTGCTTTTCTGAATAGTCTTTGTACATCTTCTGGCTGAGTAGATTCTGAGCCTTGGAAATATATTTGAATTATTTTTGGGAAATTTTTGAAAAATTCATTTTTAGAATATTTGCCTTTCATTGATTTATATATTAGTTGAGCACTAAGACTTTTTCCTGTGCCAGGCTTACCTATTATAATAAGTGGGATATTAGTTATTACTGATAAAAATAATAAAAATACATTTTCTTTTAATAAATTATTTTTACCTATTCCTTCGTCTAATTCAATTTGATCTATTAGATAATCTTGCTCAATTTTAAGAAAATCACTAAATTTTTCTATTGATTCTTCCGTTTTATGATTATTTAAATAATCAGTATAAGAAGGACTAGAATTAATTTCATTTTTTAAATCTTCATTATGTATTTGTTCTATTAAATTACTTCCCTTTTCGTCTATATTTATTTCATTATTTACTAATTTTAATAATATAGGTCTTAATGCAGCTTCAAAATTAGTTCTTGTTTCCTGGCTTGTTAACCTTATATAATAGCATAAATAAATAGAACATATAATACTCCTCAATTTATTATTATTTTCATTATTCTTTCTATTTTCATGCTCATTTTTAATTTTAAAATAATTTTGAAAGAATTCAACACATTTTGAAAATCTTGTTATTTCTCTTAATGAAACCACTGAAGGATCATATTTTTCTCTTAAATATTTATGACATTCTGAAATTGCATCTCTTGTCATTTCATGTAAATGCTTTTCTTTTTCTGTGAATAATTTTTCAATAATACTATATATATATTTTTTTTCATCATTTTCATCAATGGATCCGAAACTAAAGACATAATATAATAAAGATTGTGGAAGTGGTTGAACTAAATATACTAATTCATTATCATTATCATCTGATAAGCTTAATCCACATTTTTCTTTATTTCCTTTTCTTTTTCTATAAGGGTTACAAGCCCCTATTAGTCTGATATTATCACAAATTTTTATTCCACTATATTTTCTATTAATAAATATTTCTGTTAGAAGAGATATGGATAAGCAAGTATTCATTTCATCAAAAAAAATCCAAAGTTCTTTACCTTGCTTTTTTAATTCTTCTGCTTTTTCATCTGCTTCTTTCATTTTTTCACATAATATTTCATCATTTACTCCCGGATGTATATTTATTATCTTAAGTGTAGAATCTCCTCCATTTAAAATTTGATTTAATTTTGTGATTAAAGAAGTTTTACCGCAGCCAGTGTCTCCCATTATAATTACTGGAACATTTGCAATAATTCTATATACTAATAAAACCATTTTTTTAAAATTATCATTTGTTATTACATAATTATTATTCTTTTCTTCGATTATAGACAATAAAGTTTCTACTGAATGAGGAAGATTTAATATTTTTATAATTCTTTGTAAATAATCTTTTGAACTTTTATATTTCATTGAACCCTTTTCAGGAACATATAATTTATCATATACCATCATTTCTTTAATTATAAATATTAATGGTGTTGGAAATTTCATATTTTTTAAATCATTTTCATATATTTCTGATAAAGTATCAATATAATCTTTTTTATAATTATTTTCTGTTAATAATCTGGCAAATCCTCCATTTGTGAAATATTGTGTACATTTAGCAAATTCTTTAATACAAATTTTAGTTACATCTTTTCCTTTTTCTAAGAATATTAATTTTGATTTAAATTTATTATATTGTGATATAAAAAGATTAACGAATATATTTATTTGATGATAAGAATATTTTGTAATTCCAATATATTCTTTGACAAAATTTTGAATAGATTTGTTTGAATTATATCCTAACATTCTATTAAAAAGATCAATTATTTTATGTGAATAATTAAATGGTGGCATTGTTTCTAAAGTAATATTGTCTTTATTGAATATTTTTAATATGCTAAATTTGGATAAATAATCTTCAAAACAATTCGGTATTTCAATATAAATATAGATATCTTTTGGAATATAAATAATATTTTCATTACTTGTATAAAATCTAGTAATAAATAATGAAAAAAAGAATTCATTTATTATAGATGTTTCTTTGGATTCAATTAAATCTAAATGAATAGCTATATCTTTATAATCTTTATTATTTTTAAATATTTCATTTTTTATTTCATTTAATATTTTTTCTAATTTATTAAAAATGGTTTTTTTAGTTAAAATTCCTCCCAAAGGAAAATGAAAATATATTTTTTTATTGTCTTCTATAGTTTTTTTTATTTTTTTTGATTTTCCTAATCCGCATATGTCTGAAGTCATTATACATATATTTTTGAATTCTTTATCTTTATAATTTTCACTAATTTCATTAAATACATTATTCATTTGTTGAGAAGAAATGCTTTTTCTTCTTTCTTCAGGTACAAATTTTCCCATTTCTTTTAAAAATGGTGTAATATTTTTACTTTTATTATTATAAATAAAAATTATACATGAATCTAAATATATATTGGTTGATTTTTTATCACTAATTTTTATTGTTTTTGTTTCTTCATTATATTTATTATTTTTATATGATAATAAATTATTTATATAACTATTCATTATACTTTGCTGAAATTCGGAAAAAGAATCATTAATTTCAACAACAAATAAAGTATGATAATTGCATAATATAGCTCTATGGAAAAAAGCTTGAATTTCTTCAGGAGATGTTTCTTTATTGGTGATTAATATATTTTGTGCGATTGGTAATGTTTTATCAATTTTGTCGAAAAATAAATATATTATATATTCTCCTATTGAATTATTATCGCATTCATATAAATAAATTCCTTTTGAATCATTAGATATTATCTTCATTGATTCATAATGATCTTCTAAAGTTTTGTTATTATTTTCAAATAAAGTAGTTATGTAAGTTGATATATTATCTAATGAATTTATGCTATATCTTTCATAATAATTGATATAATCTTTTACATTCATTATTATACTTTTATATCCTTCTTTAACAGATATATTATTATCTGTAATATTTAAAATATACCTTAAAAATGAATCTATTTTAAAATTACTTTCTAAATGTTTCATAATAGTTCTAAATTGTTTTCCGTATAAAAATCTTAAATTCAATCTTTCTTTATAAATTGAATCTAATTGAGATATATATTTATTTTTAGCATCGAATAAAAAATTTCTAATATTGTTAAAATCATATTCTTCTTTACCTAAAAAATAGACTACATTTTGTTTTTTATTGTTTATATTTATTTTTACAGTAATTTTTATTGGCAAACTACTTCCTTTTGTTCTTAAAATTGTCATATAGTCGCTAATTATTTCTAAATTAGATATTATATCTTTATAAAAAATTAAAATTTTACACTTTGATTTAATTAAATCATCTTCACAATTTTCATTTCTAATATGTATTTGATTTTTTATATGAATTAATTCTTCCATAGTTATTTTGTCATGTTTTTCTTCTTTCTCATTATAATATAAAAAATTTTCTGTATCTTGTAAAATATTGAATGTTGCATCTGTAATAATATTAACTACTTTATAATATACATTATCTGAAAAATCATCATTTGTATCTAATTCAATGATTGATGAATATATTTTTGAATAATTTTCAAATTGTGAAATCGTTTTCTCATCGAATTTTTTTATAATATCAAATATTTTAAAATTATCTTCTGTTTTTTTTAAATTTTTCATCCTAGATAAACATTTTTCTGTATCTGTAATATCTTTTATATTAATTGTTCTATCAGTAGGTTGAATTCTTTCTTTTAATTTAAGTATTTCATAACTTGTTTTTGAAAATAAAAAATCTATAGCTTCTTTTTTATTATATAAACATGTAAATATTTTATTATAATTTCCAATATTTTTATAATCATATATTTCATATTCTTTTAATTTATTTAAATCCTTTTTAATATTTTTGAAGTCTTCTTCCCAATTATCTTTAAAACTTCTAGGAGGAAGCTTATCATTCCAATCTTGATTGTCTTTTTGAAAATAATTTTCAAAAAAGAATATAATACTATTTATATCCAATTCATATTTTTTACTTTTAAATAATATAGTTAGCTCATCAATTAAATTTGTATTGCTTATATTATAATAATCTTTAAAATTATCAATGAATCTATTAGCTTCTTCTTCATTATTACTTAATTTTTCTTTTATTTTCTTAAAAATTTCTTTATATTGATTGTTTAATTCAATGATGTCAGTTTTGTCCTTTATATATTCACCAATTTTATTTAATGTTTCATAAGCATTATCAAAATTTTTAATTTCATCTTTTCTAGAGTTCATATCATATATTATATTAAAAAGTAAAAAATTTTTGACTTTATTAATTTTATCAGCTGTCTCTTTCAAATTTTCTGTTTCTCTAATTAATTCTCTTATTTTTCCTCTCTTATATTCTATTATTTTTTTATTTTGATTATCTTTCATTACTTCTATTATTCTTTTTATAATGTCTTGATAAAATTCTCTGTAATATATTATAATATTATCTTTAATAAATTTCAATTTATTTATATCCTCATTTATCTCATCATTTTTTTTTTTCAAATTCTCATATTGTTCATCAGGATTAAAAGCTTCTAATAATAATGTAATTAAGCATAATCTTTGCTTTATAAAAGATGGTTCATTTTTCAAAAATTCTTCAAGTTTTGATTTTTTTATATCCCCTTCTATATCTTTTTTTATAGCATCTATTAACACTGTTATTTTTTCATAATAGTCTTCTTCATTTTTTTCTTTTTTTTGAATTTTTCCTTTTTCATATAATGTATATAATAATGAAATTTTTATATTTTGTTTGCTTAAAAAAAATTCATCTTTTGTAAATAAATTCTTAGTGATTAATAGCTGAAAAAATTCATTTATCATTTCTTCTTTTTTATTTTTTTGATCTTTTCCTTCTAAACAATCTATTAATTTAATAATATTTTCAATGTCATTTTCATTATCCAATTTATTTGAAAATTCCTCAAATATATAATTCTTTATCTCATTATAATCTATCTCTTGATCTTCTTCTTCTTCTTTATTATTATTTATCTCATTATTTTCGTTGTTTTCTTCTCCATCTTCTTTTTTATTATCTTTATCTTCTTTATTAAAGCATAGATTTATTATTTCAATGAAAATTAAAGGAATTACTTTCTTGTCTAATTTTTTAATTCTTTTATTTATAAATTCAAATTTTTTCCCTTTTTCTTCATAAATGTAATTAATAATAGCTATTTTAGCGACAATAACAACTGCTTCATTTAATTTTTCATTATCCAACAATCCTATTTCATTACTTAAAATAATATCATATCTTTTTTTTAATGAATCTAAATATATATTCTTATTATCAATATTTTTTATATTAATTAATTTGATTACAGTATCGAAATTTTGAATTTCTTTAATTTTTTCAAAGAATTTTTTGATATATTGAGATATATTATCCTTAAAAATATCTTCAAAATGCATTCTCCTAAAATATCCAATAAAATCATCATCAATTTTATTTATGTCAAATGAATCAAATATAGTACAATCAATTTTATTAGAATATTTAGGTTCTATATAATAAGGATTATATTGCGTTAAAAAAGCTAATTTTTCAATATTATTTATTTCTTGACTCTCATTATATTTTCTTATTATTTGATCTAATAAAAATGCAAATTCATCTCTCTCAAAATAATTATTTGCATCCTTTTTAATAGTAAATTTCATATCTTTTTTTTTAAATACTTCATTTACTAATTTATGATATTTTATAAATATTTCTCTTAATTTAAAGCAAATATAAATATTATCCATTTTTGGCTCATTATAATAATTTAAGATATATCTCCAAAAATTATTGGTGAAATAAACTAAAAATGTATTTTTATTTTTACAAAAATTAATTATTGCTTCAATATTAGAAATCACTTTAAATATATTCTTATTTGTTTTTTTGTCAACTTTTGAATCAATTCTTTCCAAAATTTGTTTATCAATACTATTTTTAAAACTAACAATTCTTTCAATGGTACTTTCTTCTTTTATCTCTGATTCATCTGATATAACAGCTTCATTTTTAAATTTTAAATCATCTAATTTAATGATCTTTTCTGGTTTTTTCTCATTATATTTTTTATAAATTGTATCTTTTTTTTGTTCTATTATATTTAGAAAAGTTTCTATATCCATAATATAATTTAATCCTTTTTCTAACAATGAAAAATCTTTATTTTCAATGGTATAACTGATAAATTTATAGAAAAAATCTAAATTTTGATTAATTGGATATTTGAAATGGGCTTTATAAATAATTAAAATTTCATATAAGATTTCTGGTTTTTTAGCATATAATTCATTAATAATTGAAGAAAAATTTTCGTAGTCATAATAATTTAAGTAACAAAGTACAATTCCATAAAATTCTATAGGATTATAATTATTATTTTCTATTATTGAATCTGATTCAGATTTAATTTCTCTAAATTTTGATGTGAAATCTTTCAAAAGTGCTTTTCTGTCCATATTTTTTTCATTCTCTTTTGGATTATCATTTATTTCTTTAAATATTTTCATCAATTCAGAGCACAATTCTTTTTTTTGATAAATTTTGAGAAATAATATAATCAAAAAAGTAAAGCCTTTTTTCCTTGAATATAACTTGATTGTTTCTTTGTAAAGATCATCAATAATATTTTCTTCTCCTTCTTTTTCCAAAGCCTTGATAAATAATTCAATGGTTTCATAGTAATCTTTTTTTTGATTGATTTTTCTTCGAATGTCTATGATTCTTTTACCAACTTCTAGGTTAACATCGTAAATAAAATTATTTCCTTTAGACTCAAAAGAAATAATATATTTTTCATCATTCGTTTCAAATTCAAAATAAAAGTTTTTTCCTTTTTTTCCTTTTCCTATTGATTTTTTAACTTTAAATATTTTATTATAATAAAATATTTGATTTTCAAATTGTTCTACTAAATAAATACATTTTGGCTTTAATTCACCTTTTTCAGGAACTATAAAATCTATATCATCAGTATTTTCTTTTTTCTTTCTAGTATATGTAATAAAAAAGTATAATGAATTATCTTCCATTACTTGATAATGATAACAATTTTGGGAAATAGCTATGTGTGCTGAATGTTTTAATATATTATGTTTGTTTCACTCTTTTTAAAAAATTAAAAAGAGCAAAAAAAATTAAAAATAGCCAAAAAAAATTAAAAAGAGCAAAAAAAATTAAAAATAGCCAAAAAAAATTAAAAAGAGCAAAAAAAATTAAAAATAGCCAAAAAAAATTAAATAGTTAGATAAATTAAAAATAGTTAAAAAAATTAAAAAAATTAAAAAAAAAAATTATATATAAAAAAGAAAAAAATGAGGATTGGGCCCAATTCCTATCAAAATATATTTATTATAATCAAATGTATTTAACTATTATTTATAATTATATTAAAATAAATCATTATATAAATTCAATACTTATTAAAGTCTATTATTAATATTTTATATTCTTAATTCCTTATAATGAAATATTATAAAGTTTATTGATGTAAAAAAAAAGTATGCTTTTCATTTATATGCAAAAGATAAATAATTTGCTAATTTTAATAATATTCAAAAAAAAACATCTTTAGAATTTTCAAAATGTATCAACATTTTTAAATAATCTTGATGAATAAAATTAGGAAAAATTTCTTCTGAAGCATTATCGTTATCGTAAATAATTACTCCATCTGACTCATCTTCTTTATCATAATCAATGTTATCTGATCTAACAATACCACTTTTATTTTTAACTTAATTTTTGCCATATAGTGGAATTTGGATACTCCTTTTTGACCTTTTTATAATCAATTATGATAAATATATACATAATATTCAATATTTATACGCAGAAAATAAAAAATAATATAACAATTTAAATCAAAAGTCTTTATATCTAGCAAGATTTTGATTGAAAAAAATAATGAAATTATTGGAGAAAGATTCATTAAATCTAGTATTTCTGAAGCAAATAAAGATTGTCTAAATTGGATTCCTGTTTATCATGGAACAAGATTTGTCTCATTGCAACATATATTAATTTTTGGCTTTCAATGTTATAGAGAGTCCTTAAATGGCAATATTCCTATAGGAGAAAAAGTCGATAATATAAGTAATTGAGCTTCTGCCGTTTTTGTTACCCCGAGTATTTTTTATGCTTCAAATTATTCAGAAATTCTAAATTTAGATGGAGAAGATTGGCTTATTATTATTGAAGCAAGAATTAAACCTTCTTCATTTTCGGCCCAAGATAATACAATATATAATTATAAATTCAGAAAAAATGAACCTGAAAAAATAGAATTTAGAATTAAAGCCAATTTTTATTCTTATGAATAAATGAGAGTTCTACCAGATATGGATAATATTTTAACAACCTTTTTGTTATTTGTTAAATAGAAATATTTAGAAAAAATGGAAAATTTTTCTGATGCATCCGTTTATGAATTAGATTATGAAAAATATAAAAATACCATTTATCAATAGAAAGATAAAATATTATGCGATAATGAAATAATATTGTGAAGTTTTAAATTTTAATATTTTATAGTTGTAAAAATTAAAATGAATTATAAAAAGTATTAAAAGTTAACTAATTTTATAAAATTATTTTTTTTTCTTATATATAATAAATTAATTTAAAATAAATTATTTTTTTTAATTTAAATTAGATATATCAAAATAATGGGGATTGGGGATTGGGGATTGGGGATTGGGGATTGGGGATTGGGGAGTGGGGATTGGGC
>Ga0247609_10003259_pt1 | contig 16547 bp, 1 predicted proteins | sample 172DNAGHGlowgp2_FD_193487 | JGI IMG/M metagenome (GOLD analysis project Ga0247609, IMG submission 193487) | Sheep rumen microbial communities from Palmerston North, Manawatu-Wanganui, New Zealand - 1728 DNA GHGlow gp2 | ecosystem: Host-associated > Mammals > Digestive system > Stomach > Rumen ...
TATTGGGGTTTGGGGTTTGGTGATTGGGGTTTGGGGTTTGGGCATTGGGTATTGGGCCCAATCCCCAATCCCCAATCCCCAATCCCCAATCCCCAATCCCAAATCCCCATTTATATATATTTTAATTTAATTAAATTTTTATTTAAATTTAATTATTAATTAATTACCACTTATTTATTTTTATTGCTTATAGTTTTTAGTGGCAGCACTAATTTTTTCTAAAGTAAATGCTTTTAATAGTGAACCTCTTGTCATAGATAATAAAATATTAATTTTTGGTTCGAAAATTGATTTTTCTTCTAATTTTATTCTATTACTTATTTTTTTGGAGATTAAATCAAGTTTATTTTCAATTTCTTTATTTCCTGAAGTTCCTATACATTTTGCTTGAACAGCATTTACTATTTTATTATAATCTTTTATAAAATCATTATAATTATCATATTTTTCTAAGTCATCTAAAGTTTTTATATCTTCCTTACTAAGTGTTGCTAGTTCTTTATAATCTGAAAATTCATTTTTTTTATTATAAGTTTTATTAGGTATTTTCCTGCAAAAAGGAGCTCCTATAGATAAATTTCCACTTCCAATGATAAAAACAGTAACATATTCATAATTAAATTCTATTTTGTTCATTGAAGAATCTGCTTTTTCAATATCCCTGTCAGTTACACATCCATCTGTTATTATTATAAGGTGCCTTAAATTATTATTATTTTCTTTATTTATAATATCAGCTATTAAATAAGGAGAAGTTCCTCCAAGATACTTATTGTTAATATCATCAAATAGTTTATCTTTTGTTGAATATTTTTCTATTTTATATCCCCATCTGTAAATAATATCTCCTCTATCTTGCCTATAATATTTATTCATTAAATATTTTAATTCATTTTCGTAGAATAAATCTTCTGTTGAGCAAGAACCATCAATTGCGAATAAAGTTTTCATTTCTTCAACTTGGAAATTTTCAATATTTAAATATCCATTATATTTAGAATTATAATTGACTTTATAATCTATACCTTTAGGTCTCCATTCCCAAGGATTTATATTTTCTATCATATAATTTATTTCTGGTCTAGCTGTCCATCCTGCTATATTTTGAATAAATCTGAAAGTTCCAGTTTTATATAAATTTAAAAAGCATTTTGTATATCCACAATCAATTATAATATCACCTCTTCCTTCATTGTCTGCTTCATATATTAAAGCACTAATTCCTCCTTCTGAATTTATTGAAAATGGTTTAAAGGGTTCTAATTCACTTTTTTCTTTAATTGTTATTTTTCTATTATTATCCTTGTCAACAGCAAAGGAGATACTATATCCCTCATATATTAAGCCAAGATTATGGGATAATGATTGCCTTTGAATTTCTTTCCCTTTATAAATGCTTTTTTTGTAACATTTATCAAAAACTCCATTTTTATTCATTACACCTGTTTTATCTTGCTCTAAAACTTTATCACCTAGATAATTACCAGCTATTCTAAAGTTAGGCTTTTTACTATTTGGAAATTCTATTTTCTCCAAAAATAGATTAACTTGGAAATTTAATGGATCTCCTTCAGCAAGAAATATTAAAGATCCACCATTCTTCCAAAACGAAATCAAAACATTTATAAATTCTTCAACTAAATAGGGATTTGTTTTATTTTCAACTCCATTTATTGGAGGCAAAATTGGATATTTTGGACCGCATAGAATCCATACTGAATAATAATTGCATTGGCCATTTTGATTTTTTTTTAATAATTCTTTTATTGCATTTTCATAATCAACAACGACATAATCATCTATTCCAAAATGATCAAAACAATTTTTAATACATACTCCATTTTCAGTATTAGGTTCATTTATATATTTAGGATCTATATATGGAGATTCTTCTTTTTTATTTAATTCATAAGACCATAACATTACAATTAATATTTTTTGTGTTTTTAATATATTTTTACTATAAATTTCCAAGTTAACTCCCTTTTCATTATTAAAAGATCTCATTTTTGTTTTATCATATGTCATCTTTTCCTTATTACAAAATAAATCTAATACATCATCTCCTTGCCTTATATTTTCAAGTTCTTCTCTTAAATTTTGGAATGCAAAAGATTTATTATTTATTAAATTATTAAGTATTTCGTTATTTTTCCTTTTATTAATTTCTTCTGTTTCTGAGACAAATTTTAACTCATTTTCTGTTTTAATCATTTTTCCAAATATTTTACCTAATGCTTTTAATAAATTTTCTGGATTAACAGAATAAATAAAAACACCAAATAATTCTTGCATTTTATAGGGAAAAACTCCCAATCCAATTCCAAAAACCCTAATGCCATTTGATTGGCATAGATTTGAATAGTATATGATTTCATCTTTTTTGTTATTATGAGATAAGCCGTCTGATAATATAAATAAATAACTTTCTTTTTCATATTTTTTCCTCCTTAATTCATATGCTAAATGAATAGAATCAGCTAAGTCAGAATTAAAAATTGGATTACTTAATAATTTTAATAATTTTTCATAGATTGCATCATCTTTAAAAATTAATATTGAGGATTTATCAAAAATTAATATATGAGGTTCTTGATTATATGAATTTGTAACAATAAGATCAAATGAAGATATTCCCATTGCTTTAATAATTTTCAATAAATTTATAATGGTCAAATATGAATGCTTATAATTAAATTCACTGAAACAAGTTTTAGAATTATCAATGATAACAGTTATTGAATAGTCCCTAATTAACCCACCTTTATCTTCTAAGTAAATCATAGGTTCTTGAATAGGATGTATAGTCCATAAAATTAATGACATTATATCAATTTCAGTTCCTTTAGTTGATAATTGTTTTTGTGTGGCTTTATTTGGATAAAAAATTGATTCAATCAATGTTTTATCCAAATAAGTTTTTAAAATTTGAGAAGTATGAGATTTAACTTCATTTATTTCTTTTTTATTATAAAATACATTAAATTTATACTCTTTTATTTTTTTCTTCTCTTTATTATTATTAATTTTATATAATTTTGGATTATCTATAAAATATATTTCAGTAAATTTTTCATAATTATTACATTTTATTATTTCATTAAAATATTCATAATTTATTATATTTTTTGAGGTTAATTTTTTTTTTGATTCTATATTTGGTTTTTCATTATCAATTTTTATTTTATCTATAAATTCAAACAATTCTTCGAATAAATTCATTTTATTTAACTTTTGATTAAATAAACTAATATCAATCAATTTTAAATTATCATTTTCATTCATTTTTTCAAAATCATTCCACATTTTGCAAATTATATCTTGTTGTTCTTTATTTAAATGTGAATCTTTTTTGTCAATAAAAAAGATGAATGCATTTGTTGGATTCACCATAATATTATTTTTCCAATAATTTTTATGTAAAATACTGTCATCAACACAATCAGGAAATATTAAAAAAATATTATTTTCTTTATCTTTACATTTCATATAATCAACTGCTGTTTTTACTGATTTTAAAATATTGTTTCTATATCTTTTTATAGTCAATGTTTCATATATTATTTCAATTAATTTATTATAATATATTTCTTCCTCATAATCCTTTATAATTACTTTAAAAAAATCATCAGCAGTTAAAAGTATAGAAAATTTTATATTCATCATTTCAATAATTTTAATTATAGATAAAACTATCATTAATATATTTAATTTATTTTCCATTCCTAAATATAAAGAGCAATCCAAAATAAAGCAAAAAGCTATTTTTGAAAAATCCACATGACTTTTTGATATCTTTTCCAAGCATTTTTCCATAAATCTTCTGGAAATCTTTATTAAATCTTTTGTTATATATTCTTCATTATTATCATTATTATTTCTATTAGATAAACTATTTGGCTTATATGGAAATTGAGTGCTAATTTCCAAATTTTCATCTTCAATTCCTTCACTTATTTTCTGAATTATTTTGCTTATTAATTGTTTATCATACTCATTAAAAAAATTTTTTATATTAAAGGATACTTCATTATAATTTTGTTCTTGCTCTTCAAAATTATCATTTGTTTTCGTTCCTATTATTTTATTTTTTTTAATATAATTAATTTGCTTTGGTTCAATTTTTACTAATTGAATTATTTCTTTACGATCATTATCTATATTATTTTGCTCTTCATCTATATAATTTTTAATGTCTTTTTCAAACTCATGCTTTTGGTCTGAAAGAATATCTTTATTTGGAATATATAGAAAAGAGTCGATAACATTTTCTTTTTTTTTCTCATTGTTAAGAAGCTTATTATCTCTTTCAAGAATATAAAGTTTATCTTCTTTTATTTCTTTGGCTGTGTTTGCCATATTAATAAAGTCATTATCCAAAATAAATTTCCCTATTTTATCTTTTAAATCATCAGGTAAATTTATCATATCTTCATTTTTATTTTCATAAATTAATTCATTATCATTTTCTTTCCAAATATCTCCATCACTTGATTCTTCTTCATCTTTATTAGTTATTTTTATTTTTTGATGTAAATTTTCTTTATTATTCAAATCATTTATTATTTTTATTTCATCATCATCAAAAAACTTTTCCAAAATCTCATCATTAACTTTATGCTCTTCCTCTTCAATATGATCACTTTTTATCTCTTCACTACTTTCACTTTCTAGGGAATTCTCTAAATTTAATTTTTGTTCATCATTATTATTTTTTAATTCTTTCTGGCCATTAAATTCATATTTATTATTTTTATTACTTCTTTTTTTTGATTTTGATTTTGATTTTTTTTTTCCATTATAATCTTTATTTAATACTTCATTTTCTTTTAGCTCGCTTAATATGCTTTTATTGTTAGATTCTTCTTCATTCAAATTTTTAAATTCAACATATTTTTTTAATGATTCAAAAGATTGAATAAAATCATTTATTTCTTTTGATAAAAAATTATGGAAATAATAATTTTTATTTTTGCTTATTTCTTCATAAATTTTCATTAATAAATAGTAATGACTTATTAATTTTTGTTTTTCATTTTTCAAATCAATCATATTAGAAGTGAATACATCTCTATTTCCTTTTATGTTAATATTTGAATTCCAATAAATAGGGAAAAGAATTGATAATTCCAAAATTCTGTTATAAAAAAATAGAATATCTTTAATATTTTTTTTAGGGATTTGAATTTCCTCAAATTTAATTTTTGATAATTTTAGATCTTCTGATTTAATTATAATTTTACTTTTAGTTGCTTCTTGGAGTTTAGGGCATTTAATTTTTTCAGTTCCTTGAGCATTTAATTCATTTAAATAAAAACCAAAAAAATTGGAATCATCTGTTTTATTTTCAATATTTTCTGGTGTAAAATTTTGTTGTTTATCTACGCCAAAAGTAACTGAAACTCTTTTTTCTATTCCATTTATATTTGAAATAAATATAATATTTGATATCTTTGATTCTTTTAATTGAATTTTAAATTCAATTTTTTTGGTATTAAATAATACACCTTTATTTTCCCATTTTATTGATCTGATATTATTATCTTTATCCTCATAATCTATAGAAAATTCAAATTCTCTATTCTGATGTGTATTTATAAATAATTCAAAATTTTCAGTATTAATTGGACAATATAATTGATTATTTATATATCCATTTTTTCCTTCATATTTAACTTTAAAATCATAATTAAATATTTTTATTTGTGCATGAATTTTTATGAAAAATTTAAATCTCCCTATATCTATATTAATACGAAAGCTTAAAGTTTTATTATTATTTTCATTATTATTAGCTTTAATCTTTAAAGAAAAACCATTTTCCTTTCCTGATTTTTCAGGCTTCATACAATTATTATTTTTAAAACTTTGTAGTGAAATATAATTTTTTATTTTGGAATTAATAGAATTATTTATAATTATAAAATTAATTATTTCATCTTCAAATAAATAATCTGTGCATAAAGAAAATAAATTATTTCCTTCATATTTCATTTTATATTCGATACATTCTAAATATATCTTTAAAGCTTCAATTTTGAAATTAATATTATATTGAACCTGCTTAAAAATATTTTTATAAGATATGTCAATAATACCTGTTTTCTTTATAGATTCCAATTTTTCCTCTTTCTTATTAGGAATTTTTATTTCCAGGAAATATAATTTATTCTTTTTTATTAATCTAATTCCTTCATTTTCTTTCTTTAATTTAAAATTAATATTATCATCAAAGGAGGCAAAATAAATATTTTGATATTCTAAATCATATAAGTTAAATACACCTAAATCATATTCTATTTCATTATTTCCTTCAATTTTATTATTATTTAAATAATAATAAGGAATTAAATTAATATTATTATTAATTATTAATTCATCACAATTTTCTTCAAATAGATTATAATCTTTTTTTTGTGGAATATATATAAAAATATCTTTCTCTATTTCTTTTAGTATTAATTTATCATTTATACTTTCAGAAAACTTAGAATATTCCTCAATTGTTAAGTTTATTTTATCTATAATATCTTTAATTTTTGATAATATTAACTGTAAATCTTTATTTAAATCAATATTTATTTCATTAGTTGTTTCTTCAAATAACTTCTTTTCATTTATATCTATATTAAAATCATTAATTCTAATTTTTAACAAATTTCTAAATTGCTCTAATATTATAATATCTTTCTTGACATTTTCAATTTTTAAGTGCTTAAATTCTATATTCAATTTTTTTAATGTTTCTATTAAGTTGTTAAATTGGGAAAAAAATATATTTTTATTAATTTTATTATTAAATGTAATTTCTTCTTTTTTTATTTCATTTTCATTTAAATATTTTTGTAGAAATTCATTTTTCTTTATTAGTCTAATTTCAATTTTTTTCTCATCAAAACCTTTAAAATTTTCTATAATAATTTTATCTCTTAAAGATTTATTACCCACAGAAAGTTGCCTATTTTTTATATTTATAAAATTATTTTTAAACTTATCACAACAACGATTAAATATTTGATATTCTTTATATTTAGAATCAATTTTTTTTTTTTTAAGTTTTTCATTATATTTCTGCTCAAATTTATTTATATTTTCTTTCAAATTTTTTTCAAGATTTATTAAAGAGGATTTATGACTTTTGTTTAGAGCATTTTCTATTGACATTTTAAAAAATGTTACAATATCGCCTCTAATGAATTTTTCAAATCTAGTTTTGTTCAAGTTCTCTATTTTGCTTTTTAAAGCGTCAATTATTTCAAAAATATCTTCTTTTGAAATAATATTGTTAATACCATTTTTATAAGTATCTTCAAAAATTTTAGATATATAATCTTTAATTATTTTTATCAATTCATTTTTATTTTTTTCACTAAAATTAATTGATTCTTTTAATAAATAACTAAAAAATTGGTAAAATCTCTCTGAATATTCATTATTGATTAAATTAATAGTATTAGGCATAATTAATAAAAGCCATTCTAAATTATTCCATTTACCATTTGAATCTTTAATTTTTATTTTAATATTATTAATTAAATCTTTTTCAAATTTCAATATATCTTCATTATTAACTTTAAAATCAGCTGTTATATTATCATAATTTGATAATATTCTTAAGCATAGGAGCCATAGAGGTATATATTGATTTTCTTGTGAATTTGGTTTAAAACTATTAACAGAAGGTTGATTAATTAATTTGAAATAAATATCTTCATTTAAATTTAGGAAATTAATTAAAGATGGATATTTATTTGAAAAGAATTTATTATTATTTTCCAAATCATCAAAAATTAATTCTTCATTTTTATAATTGAAATATAAATTTTTTAATTTAATGAAAGTTTCAAGAAATTTTTTTTTTGAATTTTCACAATTAATTTTTTTTTCAATAGATTGATAAAGATCTTCCAAATTATTTCTTTTTTTTTCTTTTTCTTTTTCTTTTTCAGTTAATGAATGAATATATAATATATTTCCTATGGTAAGAATAAATTCATTTTTATCTTTAATTTCATTTAATTTATCATAGCTAAATTTAAATAGAGTAAATAAATCATCATCATCCTCAATTAAGGGTCCTTTTATTTTATTGAATGAATCTAAATCTTTTATTCGAATAAACAAAAATAAAAATGATAAATTACTTAATTTAGGAGTATAGATCTTTGTATCAAAATTATATTTTTTTTCAATATTCCAACACCAATTATTTTCAAACACTCCACAGTTATTGTTATATAAATTATTTATCAAATTTGGAAAAGCAACAAAGTAATCTATAAGATCTTTATCATAAATTTCTTTAATTAACATTGAATTAATAGTTGCTTCTATAATGGTATTAATTTCTTTATTTTCTATTTCTTTTGAATTTTTTATACTTTGAAATAAAATGCTATTATTTAATTCAGCATAACTTTCATTTGTTAAATCATATAATTTTTTTAAGGATATCAATTTTGTATTATGATCTTTTTTGATTTTTTCTATTAATTCTCTAATTTCTGAATATTTTAGAAGTATCTCTGCTAATATAACATTCTTATTATCAATTTTTTCCAAAGGAATAGAGCTTTTAGTAAATATCTTAACTTTATTTGAAGTTTTTTCATTATATTTTATTATATAATTATCAATGAGTTCTTCATATGATTTTAATTTTTCAAATGATGTTTGCTCATTTATTTCTTTAATTAAACTTTCAATTAACTTTTTGCTTTTAAAGTTTAATTCTAATCTCTTTATAATTCTTTCTTTATAATTTTCAATTTCTATTTTATCTATAATTGTTGTTAATCTATTTAATTCAGTTTCCATTAAATCTTTATAAAATAATAAAGGATTGGACTTTATTTCTAAAATCTCATTATTTATATCATTAATAATATTTAATTCTTCATTAATTTTTTTCTTTATTTCTTTATTTTCATTAGCAGATTTTAATTCTTTATTGATTATATAATTTTTATTGATAGATAAATTATATAAAATACTAGTCTCATTAAAAAGTTTTAAAGCCTCTTTTGAAACATTCAATATCTTTTGTATTGTTTTATTTTCATCCTTTTTTATATCAAAAATTTCATTATATAATTGACATGTAATAAAATATATATCATAATAAATCTTTTTTTGTTCTTCTTTTAAAAATTTTAATAAAAAACTTTCACTCAAACTTTTAATATCTAAAAATAAAATTGACCAACAATTAATTATAACATTATTGCTATTTTTTTTCATTAATTTTGAAAGATCATAGCTTGAATCATTAGACTTCAATTCATTCGTTTCTGCAAAAAATGTAGCCTTTTCCCAAATTTTTTTAAATTGACTTTTTTTTTTTATATTCTTTGCATTACAAACTAATTCAATTAATTTTAAATAAAATTTATTTAAAAAATTTTGGTCAACATCAAAGTTTTCCATTGTATATCTATTTTCATTTTTTAATAAAGGAATTAAGATTGATGTTTTATTTGATATAATTAATTCATTTTTATCGTTGAATTTTAGTTCTAAAAGAATATTAATATCATCATCTTTTTTTTTGTCAAATTTAAATTCAAATTTATTGCTTTCATTTATTTTAACTTCAAAATTAACAGAATTTTCTAGTGTATTTTCAACAATATAAGTTAAAATATTATTAATTAAAGATAAGCTTGTACCATTAAATTTTTTATAAGGGAATATTTTTAAAACATCTTTTAATAAAGGTATTTCAATTTCAGATATTATTTTGAAAAATTCTTGTAAAGAATCAGAATTTTTTAAATTATACATCTTTTGAATTACATCAAAAATAAAAGGTTTTTCTATTAATAAATCTAGGCATTCCCAAGAAAATAAATTATTTTTATCTAATTGCTCAATTAGTTTTAATATCCTAATATAAGGAAAATTAATATTATTCTTTATTTGGATATCATTTAAATTTTCTTTTTCCTTTATCAACATTTTTGCAATTTTATCAAGGTATTTTATGAAAATATTTAATGGTAAATAGATACCTTGATATTTTTGATTTTTTAAGTTTATTATTGCTTCATTTATACTTGATTTTAAATTATTTATATATTTGAAAGGAATATTTAAACAATAATTTAGGAAAACACCAAAATTAAATTGAATATTATTTCCTCCTTCAAGATTGTTTAACATAGATAAAACTTCTTTACATTCTAAATTATAATCTGATGCTAATGGCTTAAAAATAGTTCCTTTAATTTCAATATTATCATTAATAATTTTTATATATTTTTCTTTTTCTTCAACTCTTAATGAAGGAAAATAATAATAATAAAAATTTTGTTTCAAATTCAATGGTAAACTATCAGAATTCAAATTACTACAATAATTAATAATTGTTCTTTCTGTTATATTATCCTTATTATTAAATATTAATTTACCTTTAATAATGCCATGTATTTTTGATAATTTTGAAGAAATTTCATATAGAACATTTTTATCAGTGCAAAAATGTAAATTAACTAAATGCCCATGATTTATTTGGGATATACTTATTAGATCTTGGGAAAAAGATTTTAAATTATATATTAAGCATTTATCTAATAAAGAATTTGGAATTGAGTTATAATTAATAGTTCTTTCAGAATTATATGTTATGAATAAGTGAAAGCCAGAAGAAGGATATATAGGCTCAATATTTTTTTCATATAAATTTAATTCAGGCTTTTCTCCACAAAGAAAGGATAATTTTTCTGCTATAAAAGTGGGAGAATTTTCAATTCCGTCGAATAAAATCCATTCACCACTTTTTACTGCTTCTAAAAATTCTGATTCGCAATATTCAAACCGATGAATATAATTATAATTTTTTTTTATTTCTTCTAATGTTTCCTTGCTTTCTTCATCTATATTTTTTATTTTTAAAATTTCTCTATATTTTTTTTCTAAATAATAAGCATCATTAATTTCATCATTATTTTTTTTAAGAATTTTATTGAATTTAGTATTAATATCTTTTATTTCTTCTTCTCCAAATTGTTTATATATGAAATTTTTAGTTAAAAATGAAATTTGAAAATCTTTGTTTAATTCAAAAATGTGGAGTTTTTTTCCTAGAATTTTTGCAAATAATTTCACTAGATGGGATTTTCCTACTCCTGTTGGACCTTGAATAATACAAGGAGTATTTGATTTTACTGCTAGACCTAGGAAAATAAGGCACTTTTTTTGTTCGAAGGATAGAATATTTTTTTCTTTTTCAAAATCATCAAAAATATTATTAGATTGAATTGAAAAAGATTTGCCATTTACCTTTATCATTAAATTAGATGAAATATTTTTAAACTCTAAATCACAATCTAGAGTATTATTTAATTTAATTATTTTTTCTTCATCTTTATTTTTTCTTTTCTTATCATATAGTAAATATTTATTTTTAAAAATAATATCTTCTAAGAATGAATCATCAAAATTTGAAATATTTTTTACTTTGATAAATTTTGAAATATCATTTAATGTAAAAATATTATTTTCTTTAAATAAATCATCTTTATAATAATTTAAAATTGAATTATATATAATTTTATTTTCTTTTGAAATGAATCTTTTTATATTTTCTATATTTGAAGAATTGACTTTAAAGTAAATTGAATTTGAAAAATAATTATAATAATATGAATCTCTTTCTATTGAACTTTCTTCAATATTGATCAATCCAATAAAACAATAATTTGAAGTTTTATAATGTTTTTTATTAAAGATTTCTGATAATTTAGAAAGAACATCAGTTTCTGCATTATTAATATTATGAAAAACAAAAATAATTTTTCTTTCATCATTCTTTTTTTCATCTAATTTTTCATTCAATTTTGTTTCAATGTCTATTAATTCAATATTATTTTTATTTGTATTATTAATAACTGTCTTTTTAAATAAATCTTTTACTGAAAAAGATTTAGTAATAATAATATTTTCAACATTATAATTTAATAAATTACTAACATAATTAATTGCAGTTTGCTTTCCTTGGCCATGAGTACCTTCAAGAATCAATGGAATTTGAAGACAAATTATAAAATGTATCAAATCTACTAATTCATTGAATATAGGGATATATATTATATTCCTTGATAATTCCTTCATATCTGGCTTTTCATCTAAATAAATCTGTAATTTTGAATATTTAGATATTATGTAATTATTTTTATATTCTAGAATATTTTCATTTTTAAGAAATAATTGCTTCTCTGAATTTTTTTCATTTAATTTGATATGAGATAAAGAATAATTGAAATTATTTTCTAATTGATTATCTCTTTTCCCAGAATCTAAATTATCTAAATTATTCTTATTCATATCTGAAAAAATATAGAAAAAACTTTTAATTTTTTTGATATCTTTGATTTCATTTGATTCAAATTTAGATATAATATTATTGAAGTATTTTTCAGGAATTGAATAACTTTTCTTATAATATCTTTTAATAATTTTTTTTTTCTCTTCATTTTCATGTTCTCCAACGCATATTATAGAGAATCTAGATAATATTGATTCAGAAATACTTTGAAATGAATTATCAGGACAAGTTCCAATAATTATAATATTAGGATTAATATTTATTTTTTTTAAATCAATTATTTTGTCTGGGGAATTTGCAGGGAAAAAAGTACCATAAATATCTTCATTTAAACTTAGAATACTTTCAGTTCCAAATAACTCATTAAATCTTTCAAATACCTCAGTTGAAACTAGATGAATATTTTTAAATATTATAGATTCACATTTAATAATGCTTTCTAATATAGAGCCTGGATTAAATTCAATCTTTGGATTTTCTTTTTCTTTATTTTGCATAATTATTTTCAATTTTAATAAAATATGGTCTATTATTTCACTTATTATCGAACCACTTTTTTTACTATTTATTTCCTTCTCAAAACTTTCAAATTTATTTAAATCATTTTCTTCCAAAATTTCTTTTTTATTATCTTTATAATCTGATTTAGTAATATCACATAGCATATCAAAATAAAAATTTTTTATTGAGTTATTAGTCATAAAAATTGGTCCTCCTAATAGTTCTTCAAAATTTGTTTTTTGGTTTAAATAAATTAGATTGCCTTTATAATTTGTTTCAGAGAATATATAAAATTTAGCAAGATGTGTTTTATAACTTGAAGGTCCGGCTAATAATATTGGCTCATTAGTTGAAGATAATTTTAATTTAAAAAAATCATTATAATAATTTGACATTGTATTTTCGAATTGCTCTTTTATAATGATTTTTTCTAATTCATCAATTTTTATTCCTAATTTTCCTTTCTTTATTAATGAATTTTCTATATCAATCTTTGGTATTTCAAAAAAGCTAGTTATTAATTGATTATCATTTTCATAATCTAATTTAAAAACTTTAACAAATAATGAATGTATTACAATTTTTAATGGGGTATCTTCTTTTTTATCATTTTTAACAATTTTATTTAATACTGAATCAGGAATAGAAGAAAATAAATAAAAGTAGATGAAATGATAATATTCAAAATTTATATAATTATCTTCCTTAATATGTTCCTTTATTCTTCTAATTATTTTATCTATATCTCTAAAAGACCATTTTAATAATGGATAATTATATTTATTAATCATTTTATTATATTTAATCATAAATATTCCTAAAAAGCTTGCATTTTCCTCAGTAAAGCATTCATCATTCTTTTCAAATTCATTAAATCTTTTTTGTACACATATATTAACAATTTCTTTTTTGACTTGATTTGGATATTTAATATTTCTAATTTTTCTTTGTAAATTTTCAGGGACAAAATTTCTTCCCAAATTATCCAAATCATTTTGGCAAGCAATAAAAAAGAAATTTTTATTAATATTAATTTGGCTATTTATTCCAGGAATATTAATATTTTTACTTAAGAATGGATCTAAAATAGGAATTAATGATTTCATTGTTGATGTTGAAGATAAATTCATTTCATCAGCAATAAAAATATTTCCATTTTCTGCGCATTCAATCAAAGGGCCTTTATAATTTTCTATCTTTCCCTCTTTTATATTTAAATCTCCATAAAGTTCTTTGGTTTTTGAATTTCTATGAAAAGGAAATAATCTATATTTATTTTTGCCTAATAATATTTCTGCAAAAAATTTGGCACATGTTGTTTTTCCTACACCAGTAGGCCCAATTATGCATAAATGCAAATTAACTAAAAAGGCACCATAAATCATTGCAATAAAATCTTCTAATGTTTTATTTCCTTTAAAAATAAATTGAGAATTAGAATTATTCAATTGTTTGCTTTTTAAAAGAGTTAAAATTATAGCTTTTATTTCATCATTAGAAATTTTATCCTTTTCAGAAAAAAGAAGTTCTTGAATGAAATCTATTAGTTTATTGTCTGATATCACTTCAAAGTTATTATTTTTTAAAATTAGCTTTAAAGAATAGCAAAATCTAGAAATATCTTTAATTGTATAATATTCTTTTCTATTAGAATATTCTTTTAAATCACTATTATTTTTATTTTTATTATAAAATATTTTTGATAAATATTCTATAGATTTATTATTAAGACTTCTTTTATTTAAATTATTAATATTGCCATCTTTATCTTTTTTAATAGAATTCTCTACTCCTGTAATATCTTTATCATCTTCTTCTTCTTCATCTTCATCATCTTCACTTCCATCTCCAAAATTCTGATTAAATGCTAATCTCATGATACTTTGAACTTTTGTTTGCTCTTCCTCTTTATTTAAAAGGGTTTTTACTAATTTTTTATATTCCTCATATTCCATTTCTTCAAGTTGATCCTCTAATACGATAATATCAAATCTATTAAGAAAGGCTGGAGACATTTTGTATTTATGCCTAATATCACAAACTCCTATTATTCTAAATTTATCATTAATTTTGATAAAATCTTCCATTGGATTTTCTGGAATATTAAATTTTCTTTCTTTTGAATCATATTTAAAATCAAGAAGATCATTTAATCTTTCAGTGACTGTAGAATTAGCTTCATTTAGATTATCCAAAATTACAACTTTTCCTTCCTTAATTGATTCTGTTAAAAATCCTTCTTTCCATTCCATAATAGTTTCTCCCTGATTTAATTCTTTTTCAGTGCTTGGGATATGATAACCAATTAAATCTGAACATTTTGTTCCTTCAGTACAAATAAAATGATAATAGTTATTATCATTAAATGAATTATAAATTTTAGCTATCCATCTTGAAATTTGTGATCTTCCTGTCCCTTCATTTCCAATGATAATAATATTTCTTCCTTTTTTTAAAGAAAATAATGAAGATTCTAATACTTCTATAAGCACCTTGTTTTTATATATATTTTTTAATTCTTTTGGAATTGAAAAACTAACTTCATTCTTATTATAATTTTGATAATCTTCTTTAAAGCTTTTATATTCTCCTAATTTTTTAAGTAACTCGGATTTTTGCTTATTTTCATATCTTGAACCATAAATTACTTTTACAATTTTAAATGCATTTTTTTTATTTTCATCTATATAGGCTTTTACAGATGCTGCAATTTCTCTTATTGTAAAACAGCAAATATCATTTTTAACTTCATCTAATGAAGTCCAATATTTATGAAATGCAATTAAATCAGATATAAAGTCTTTATCTTTCTCATCTCCTTCTTCATTATTATTGAAAGATTTAAATAAAGTTTTTGCAATTTCTTCCAATTCTTCAATTTCAAAAGAAGGAAATTCAATAATTTGGAAATGAGATAAGAAGCTTTGGGATAAATATTGTCTTTTATTTAAATAATTATCTTTATTTGGATTTTGGGTAGCAATTAGGCAAAAGCCTTGTTTCATTTTTTGAGTGACATGACCAATTCCTGAAATGTCAATATTAATTTCTTTACTATCTAATGCATCTTCAATGCATTGTAATACTTCTTGGGAGGCTAAATTAATTTCATCTAGAATAAGAGGTATCCCCTGTTTAAAAGCTTCAAAAAATGGACCATCAAAAATATTGATTCCAGATATGCATTTTTTATCTCCTATCAACTTTTGCATAAGATCACTAATTTTTACTTCAGCACTTAAATTATATTTAATATAAGATTTTTCTTCTTTATCTTTTTCATTTAATTTTTTCTCACTAATATATTTGCATATTATTTCAGCACTTAGAGTTTTTGAACTTCCAGTTTCTCCTTCTAATAAGACAGGAATTCCGTTGATTATATATGTATATAATTTATCAAGTCTATCTTTTGCTTTTTTAGTTAAAATATAATTATATTTTCTAAGAAGCTCCTCATATGAGCATTTAGACTCTAAAAATTGAGGTTCTGCGGATTTTATATCAGATATCAATTTTTGAAGTTTATATTCTTTTGGAATTTTTGGAGATTCCATTTATTTAAAAAAAAATATTTAAAAAATTTTGAAATAAAATTAATTTATTATAAGCTATTATTTAATAGCAAAATATTTATTTGGGGATTGGGGATTGGGGATTGGGGATTGGGGATTGGGGATTGGGGATTGGGGATTGGGGCCAATCCCCAATCCACAATCCC
>Ga0247609_10003260_pt1 | contig 16535 bp, 38 predicted proteins | sample 172DNAGHGlowgp2_FD_193487 | JGI IMG/M metagenome (GOLD analysis project Ga0247609, IMG submission 193487) | Sheep rumen microbial communities from Palmerston North, Manawatu-Wanganui, New Zealand - 1728 DNA GHGlow gp2 | ecosystem: Host-associated > Mammals > Digestive system > Stomach > Rumen ...
TCGTCCTGATTGTAGTCCTTTGGCAGAACAACAACGAAACTGCTTGAACTTGAATTGCTGACGTAATCACTTCTTATCTTCATCGGTTTTCTCCTTTACTTCCAACTTGTCCAGAATCCTTCCAAGGAACGTGTCTCTGTCCCTGAAGTCATGTTCAGACTCGGTGTCGTCTGGCTCAAAGCCAAACTTCTTGAAATACTTGTAGAGAAACGCAAGGTTGCCCATGGCTGCGCTGTCCCAATCATCGCACTCAAAGCTAATCGAAGTTATGTCTGCTGGATTCTTTGGGTCGGCATGGGTGTCGGTGTCCCCATCGTACTCGCCCTGGATGTAGTCCTCGCAAAACTTTCCAGGGTTGGTCCAGTCCATCCAATCGTCTGTTGAGTCAACGGCGCGGACGCCAACAGTCATGGTTTCGCCGAGTGGGTCGTATGCGCCATAGATGCAGTCCCCGAAATCTTCAAGGAACATCTTCGCTGCCTTTGCCGCATCCTTCTTGATTACGAATGAGCTGGAACTTGAATTGCTCACATAGTCGCTTCTGATTTTCATGCTATTCTCCTTTGTGTCCAATCAACCACAAAAACCGAAGAAAGTCGTGCCACCGGCGTCCGAACCACCAGTAACAATGCCAATCTCGTCATACTTTGCGTCCAATCCCTTCTCGTTGAGCGCAGACACCACCCTGTCCTTGTACTCCTTCAAGGTCTCGGAGTCCTTCATCTTGTTGTCTCCAGAACTCATGTCATAGCCAACCAGAACTTCCTCTGCATCGCCCCAATCCCTCTCGGCAATCTGGAAGTCAAGTCCAGTGTTCTCAAGAACCCGATACAACACCTCAGAGAGAGATTCTTGCTCAATGAAGTCCTCAAGAGACTCGCATTCGGAGCCATATTCCTTGTTCAAGTCCTCAAGCAGCTTGTCCTTGTCCTTTGCAAGCGTGTCCATCAGCTTGTCAACGTCGGAAATCACCTTCCCAACTATCACGAAACTTGATGAACTTGAATTGCTAACGTAGTCTGTGCGGATTTTCATTGTTCACCTGTCAAAGGTCAAGGTCCGAACCACGGATACTTCTGTAGTCAAAGTGGTCGTCCCCACTGATTTCAATTTGCTTGTACTTTGTCTCAAGGATGGTGGCAACCTGAACGGCGTTTGACAAGTCCTCGCCAAAATCGTCACCACACTGGCAGTAGATTGAGCCATTCTCGTTCTGAAGGATGAGACGGATGAAGTTCATCTGCCCATAACCGTCCTCGGCCATGATTTGTTCTGAATTGACAGACACTTCAAAGTCCAGTTCGTCATCGTATGTCCAAAGGTCAACCTTCGGACCAAACACAGTCTTGGCTTTCTTCTCAAATTCCTTCAACTGCTCCTTGCTTTCACAGTGGCAGCGGAGGATGATGCCATTGACGTGCTTGAGCAGTTTCATGAAGTCCTCGTCAATGCAGGCTCCCTTGTCATCACCAAAGTCAATGATGAACGAGCTGCTTGAACTGTTGCTGACATAATCACTTCTGATTTTCATTTAATGTCTCCTTGAAAAAGTCCTTGATTTCCAAACGCACTTCGCCCCAAACATCGGCCAAGTCCTCGCTTCGCCTCAGATTTCTGTTGTTCCAATCATATTCGTAGTCATCGTCCATTTCGCCCTTGTCAAGACACACAACGGAGAAACTCTCAACTCCACCAATAGCACCACAAGCCTTTCTGAAAGCCTCCTCAATCTTCTTGAGAAGCTCGTCAGTTGTAGATGCCTTGATGTCATCTCGCGCATTCGCACAACCATCAGCCCAATGGCAATACACTCTGAATTTCATGGTTCTCTTTCCTTTAGTCGTTGTCGTTTCCACCACGGATGTATGACTCCTGGAATCTGAGGAAGTTGTACAAGGCATCTTCGGACTCGAACATTTCCATGCACTCGCCCTCTGACGATGCAGACTGGTGGTCAATGTAGTAGTTGTCGTTCAACATGCTGTAGCCATAATAGCCCCTCTTGTCGTCCTGCCAGATGTGCGTCTTGATTGCATCCTCGTTCAGCTTGACGTTGAAGTTGAACTGCTCCTTGCAGACCTTCTTGAGCATGTCGTAGAGCCTGTCAAAGTCCTTGCCCGTGAACTCCCTCTTGTAGTCCGGCTCCCTTCCACTAATCTTCTCAAGGAAGAGGTAGAGCAACTGGATGGCAACAAAGTTCAACTTGCCCTCAAAGGTGCAGGTGTCCTCCCATTCCCAGCCAAACTCGTGCTTGCCATTGTTGCACGGGACTTCATAGCAAGTCCATGGCTCTGTATAGGACGAAAAGTCATGAACGATGTCCGGAGTTTTGTCCTCGCCATTGTCGGCTATGATGATGAACGAAGACGAAGAACTGTTGCTGACATAATCGCTTCTGAGTTTCATTTCTCAACCCTCCATTCCACCATCAACCATGCACTCAATCTTAATGCTGTCTTTGCCAGTCATTTCCTTCAACCTGTCGGCAATCCTCTTCTCAAAATCATTCTTGGTCTCGGAATCCTTCATCTGATCGTATGTCATTCCAATGCAGAAGTTGTCATAGTAGTTCTCAAGTCCATTCTGGAAGTCCAAGTCCTTGAACTTCTTCTCAAGGGCTTCAACTATCTCCCAGATGCTCCAATCCTCGTAGTTCTCTGGGTCTTCATGTTCTTCGGGATATTCTGGAACCAGCTTGTTGTATGCGGCAATCTTCACAAGTTCCTCATCGTTAAACGCATGCCCCACAACCATGAAGCTGCTTGAACTTGAGTTTGAAACATAGTCGATTCTGATTTTCATTGGCGTTTCCTTTTCCTACTACATTATACAACATCTGGACTTGATTGTAAAGCCTTGAGTTTCTCTCTGACTTCTGTTATTGCCTTTCCCAGGAGGTTCTGCCCATTCCAGTTCCTTTCGTCAAGAACCCCCTTTTCAGCTATGCTCATTCTGATTCCCCATATCCCATCACTGGGAGAAGCCTCAACGAATGTCTTGCCATCGAATTCTGGATTCAGAATCTTGTTCCTATGCCACTTGCATTGACTGAATTTGGCGAAGTTGACATCCCGCATGATGTTGTATCTGACTTCCGCCCATTTCTCGTCGTCATATCCCTGAACCCATCTTCCACAGTGCTTGCATTCCAATGGGTCGTCCTTCTCGTCAAGAATTGCCTTGCTCATCACTGGGTCGTTGAACAACCTTGCCTTTGCCCACATGAACGCCTGCTCCGTGCAGAAGAACTCGTGGCTCTCTCCCATGTACTCCCATGTGAACTTGCACCTTGCAAAGTTGGAGAGGAAACTGCCGTAGAACAGCACGTACTTGTCGGTGACCCTGTAGCCATCCTCGTAAATCACATCCACCTTCTGTGGTGGGTCTGGGTATCTTTTTGTTTCCATTTCAACTATCCTTTCTCTATCCTATGAAAAAACGTCCACCTTCCATCTCAAGGAACTGGTTCACGCGCATTTCCCTCGTACCCTTGATTTCTGAATTCAGTTTTCCATCAAGAGCCTCGCCCAGATTGTGGAAAGTCTCCTTGAACAGACTGTCAATCTCGGCCCGATATTCAAGGTTCGTATCCCTCAACGTGTCGTCAACAACCTCCACGTTGCCACAGTTGTCAAGGTCAATGTAGATGATTCTGTCATAGCCCACAATCGACTTCTTCACCTTGTTGAACATTTCGTCAATGTCAGATTGGACGATTCCAAGTTCGGGATTGTGCCTGAACAGATACATGGTGTAAACGTATGCGTCAATGGGGGAACGGTCGGTTATGTAGTTTCCATCTGGCATCTTCTGGATTATGTCCATTTGCTCAACAAGGGTGTCAAGGATTATCTTCTGCGCCTCAAGGTTGCCATTCCTGTTAATCTGAAGTCCAGCTTTCTTGATCTTCTCTCTGTAATCGCATCCAACTGTGTGGAACTCGTTCAACGTTCCCTTAAACGTGTCTATGATGTCGCTGATGAAAGTTGATTTCCCCGTATTCTGCGTTCCAATAACGCCAACAACGAATTTCTTCTATGTCATTTTCTGATTTCCTTTTTTGTCAATAAGTGTTTTCCGGACTGTACTTTCCGGACTTGTAGTCGTTGAAATACCTGTCATATCTGGCTTGCCAGACATCCGGCCCATCGTCCTTGTGCCTCCTGTAGAATTCCATTACCCACTTCTTCGTCAATGGAATCTTGTCGTACTTGCAGTCCTTTCCAAAATAGTGCGTAGGTGACAGGTAATATCCCTTCTTCTCAATTATCTCGGCTTTGTCCTCAAGTTCCCTGCAGTAGTCGTAATACCTGAACGAGTCAATGAGTTCACATCCCATTTGGCTACCTGGACATCCCCAACCACCAGTGTCTTTGTATTCCCCACCTTGAAGCACATAATACCAGTCAACCCGTATGTCCTGGAACCAATCTTCGTTTTTCTTCTTTTCTAAACCAATCGCTGGCAACGCCAGCGCGGCCCCCAATGTTCCAATGAAGTTTTTTCTTGTGGTCATGTTTTCCATGTGAATTTCCTCGTAGGAAATTATACTTTCCGGATGGACTTCAGATACTGGTCGTATTTCCTCTCCCAGTCCTCTTTCGTCTCGTTCTTGTGAAGGTTGTAAAACTTCATTAGCCATTCTCTATTCAGATGGATTCTGCCAAACTGCTTCGCGTTGTCTAGACCGAAATACCCAGACACTTCAAGGTAGAAACCTTTGTCCTCAACATTGTCTATCCATCTGTCAAGCATGTTGCAGCACTTCTGCAAATCCATTTCCTTTACTGTCCCAATTCCCAGTTCAACTCCAGGACATCCAATTCCACCAGTATCCTTGTACTGCCCACCCTTGAGGATGTAGTACCTGTCAACGCGAATGTCCTGGAATTCTTCTTCCTTCTTGATTTCTGAACCAATGGCTGGCACTGCAATCACGCCAGCCAATGTTCCTATGAAATTCCTTCTTGTAGTTTTCATCATTTGCCTCCAATTGAATTATATCACCCGAAGATGAAGTTGTCGCCGACAATCTGCCACATCTGGAACACCTCAACAGTCCCTGCATTTGGCAACGTATCAACGAGCAGTCCCTTGAACTCGCCATACATTTCAACGAACTTCCTCGTGTCCTCGCGGTTGAACTTCATCAGCTTGAACCTGGATATGAGCCTTGTCCAGAACAGACCCTTCTTCACGATGGGCATTCCATCAAACATATCTGGGGCGAGAAACAAAAGGGCAAGGAACTGATTTGCCGCATCTGTAAGTAAATCAACATCCCACACGGTAGGGTCTTCAACCTCCTTGTGGATGCAGGCGGCACAGAACATCAAGAATTTCTCCTTGTCCATCGTATACCGCCAGCAAAGTGCGGGATGGCAAATCCATTTCAGCAGTTTCTTCATTTCTGTTTCCTTTCAATCCTTTGAACTCAATCCTTGAACATGACCCAAATGACGGAAAGTCCAATGACCATTCCTATGGAAAACCCTATGAGCTGCGCAACTATGTGTCCAACGATGTTCTTGGTTTTCATGTCCATCTGCATTCCTCAGTGTATGAGCCTTGAATATTCCTCGTCGGAAAGGTTGTTCAGCCAGTCACTGGACTCGTCAAGCATCTTCTGAAGTTTCCTCGGTATTGGCTTTCCCTGCCTCGTCAGCCTCTCGTATTCAATGGCAGAACTCATCATCTTGTTGAATCCAATGTCAAAATCATCGTTGGTTTTCTTCATCGGCATTCTCCTTTTTCAAATAGTCATAATAGTTCTTCGCATCCAATGGGTCGTCAATCAGCCCATATCTTGTATGGCAATCTTCCGGTGGTTTCCATCCAATTTCCTTTTTTACGAGACATACGGGAACATCTTCTGGCTTGATGTAGATGACCCTCGGTTCACTTGGCACAATCCATTTCTTGATTATCCATTCATCTTCTTCCATTCATCAACCCTCCAGCCATTCGTTGTCAATGATGTAGAACATAATTATAGCCCCAACAGTGAGGACAGACCATAACACCCAAAAAAGCACATACGGCCATTCGCAGTCCGCAAGCCTTTCCCTGTACTTCTCAATGTTCGCCCCCACCATGTCGGCAGTTCCCTTGAATCCCTTGTCACGCAAGTCGGCGATAATGGTTCCAGTAAATCCGTCTTTTGTGGTGTAAACCAAATCACGCTCGTTATTGAACAAGCCACCCCCCACAACGGTTTCCTCCTCTCGTGCGCAACCGTAGTTGAACTTGTTGTACTTGAACTCTTGGCCGCAGAATCTCACCATTGGAGAGTTTGTTGTGAAAGTCCACTTGGTGTCCCATGACCAGTATGTTTCAGTCCTGTGATGAGTGTGTGGTCTTCCCTTGGAATCGTATGTGGTGTAGGTGACAACCCTTGTGTGCATCTGGTACTTCTGGTGGCGAACCTCAATCCTCAGATATTCGCCCTTCACCAGCTTGTTAGTTACTGGGGTTACGGCTTCAAGTTTTCCACGAACAAAGGCATGACCAACGTCAGTGTCCATGGCGTGTCTGAACTCGTCTGGAGATTCAATGGCAACCGCTTGACGGTACTTCAAGGTGGCATCGTCAACCTTCTTGTCAATCCACGAATGCACAAGGAATCCAAGAAACGAGAAGATTCCGAGGATTAGCAGAGAGAACAGGACTTCACGCAAGGTGATTTCAAAGTCCATGTCCTCGTACAGGACAATCCTATCCTTCTTTTTGGAATAATATCCCATGGTTCAACTCCTCATGTCAGGAATCCCATCAAGGTCAATCTCGGAATCTGGATTGAAACTTCCCTTCTCAACCCATGTCCCACCAACGTTGTCAACCAAATCCTGGTACTTTTTCCCAATGTAGAACTCATGCCTGATTTCCGCAAGTCTGTCCATGAACCTCCGCTTCACAAGGCTCATGTCCTTCGTCTTGACGTAGAGGTTAAAGCAGTCGATTCTCTGACCATCCTCGCCAACCACGGATTCAAGCGCAATTGAGACAAGTTTCCTCGGGATGTTCCACGCAGAGGCAATCGTGTTGTGGTCTCTGCGCCTGAGTTCATCGCGGGAAAAAGGGTCAGTGTACCCCCAGAACCCATCATCGTCCAGAACAAGGTTGATGTACGAATTGACGATTTGGGAGTACAGTTCCTCAAGGGTGGATGCCGAAGTCCACCCAAACTCCTTGACAACCTCTGCGTCAAGCGCGGTTATGTCAACAGGATTTTCCATTGGGAAAGTTTGTTCGTCAGAACAACTCAAGGGGCTTCGTGTCCCTCTGCTCGGGTTCAGCTTCGTACATGTCAAACTTCTTCGCCTCGTACCCAGTGAGCGAGAGGAAGAAGGACGTGGGGAACTTGCGGCAGTAGTAGCGGTAGTCCCTCACGAACTCGTTGTAGGCTTTCTTGTGCTGAGCCAACGTGTTCTCTGTAATCGAGATATCATCCATCAAGTGCTTGTAATTTTTCTGGGACTGGAGTTCGGGATACTTCTCGGCAACGGCGTTGATGTTCGCCATCGTAGCCTTGAAGCCCTTGCCATCCATGTTCTTGCCACCACGCTGGGCAATGACATCCATGAGGGTCTTGTACTCATGCTCGTCGTACTTCTTCACGCAAGCAGCCAGTTCGTGCAGCTTGTTGAACCTGTTGGACAACTGCACATCAATCCCAGACTTTGCCGCGTTGACATTCTCCTCAAGGGAGATTGCCCCATTCTTGCTGGACATGACCATGCAAAGTCCAACCAGACCAATGCCGACGATTGCGGCCAACGTTATCAATACTGCTTTCATTTTTGTTTTCTTCCTTGTTTTTTTGGTTATCGTTTCATACAGGGACATCCTGCATGATGAATCATGGAAATCGCATTTGAAGGGCGAACCAGAACTTGAAGGTACTCGTGTCCATCCACCTCAAACATGGTGTAGAGACAATTGCTCCATCCCCAGCTTCTGATTATCCTCGGCACAGTCCCATAGTTGGACAACTGCGCAGGCGAAAACCCAGACGCAAGCGCAACCAAAACAGCCATCATCAGTTTCTTCATTTCAGCTTTACCTCTTGTAGTATTCCTTGACGATGCTTGAAATGTCCATTATACGGTCAAGCAAGTCCGTACCTGGGTTGATTATGGTTGTTGAACTTCCATCCACATGGAAATGCGGACCTTCAGCAATGGTTATGTCCCTTGACAGAACCTTCGCTATCTTGTCTATGCACTCTTCTGCTGTCATGTCAATTCTCCAACTTCCAGACTGTCAATTGCCTCTCGGTTCGCACCGCACAAACGCCGCGCTATTCTTGAGTTGTCAATTCTGTCAGCTTCCCTCCGCATCGCCGCTTCAAGGCGGTCAATGCAGTTCTCGCAAAGTTCCCAGGTATTGGGGATGTTCTTGTAGCCAGTCCAATCTTTCAGTTCCTTATAGCACTTATGCAGATAGTCATGGGAAACCTCCATGCCACAGCAGTCGCAAACGTATACCGTCTTCGTCATGTTCATTTCTCCTGAACGTTTCCAACAAGGGAACCGAGTTTGGTTCTGTCAATTCCCTTTGCGTAGACTACGTAGATTTTGCCCAATGGATGCCAATTCACCTCCAGATGAACAGGAACGAAATCCCTTTTCTCCAAATCAGACACGACATTTGAAATGGCGTTCTCAATCTTCTCTGGCTTGTCAACGGAAATCTGGGTGGAATATTCGGATTGCACTTGGATGGGAGAGTAGCATATCACAAACCCTATCCCAACCACGATGAGCAGGATGCCCACTATTGGCAGAAACTTCAGCATTTCAGTTCTCCTTTCACTTGCAGAATTTACCGTATAGGAAATCAGATGCCAGATACACAATCCCAACAACAATTGTAATCGGCCACGCCACGCCAAACAACATGGCAAGAAACGCATCCCCAATGCCAAATCTGTCCCAGTTGCTTAATTTGGCTCGCATGATGGTCGCAGATATGATGGCAACGACAATTGCCACGATTGCGTATGTCAATGTGATTGTGGTGTTGATTACCATTTCAGTTCTCCTTCTTTGAGTTGTTTTCCAGAATCTTGAAGCAAGGGCAGTTGTTCGCCGTGTCCATCTGGCGGTACTTCGCGCAATCCTCAATCCAGAACTTGTGGAAGTCGAAGTCGTCTGTGAGGAAGTTGTAGGACTTGAAGTTGGGGACGTGTTCGCAGAAGGAGCAGTGGTAGTACTGACCAAAGGTGTTGATGTAGCCGCTCTGACGAGAGCTTTCACAAGGCTCGCAGTACTTGATGAGTTCTTCTTTCCCCTTGCTCTTGAAGTAGTCCTGAACCAAACCACATGAGCATGAATCAAAGCCATAGCCAATCCCAATCTTCGTGCAACGTGTGATAACCTTGTCAAGAGTCTCCATAGACAATGTGCAAGGCAGCTTGCTTGCCCTTCCAACTGGCTTGCAACGAAGGAACACGATATTGCGCAGACCCTCAACCTTGCCACTCTCAATGTCGTCCAGAACCTCGTTCACGAACTTGAAGTTGTAGTCGGAGAGAATGAGATGCATGTTGCAGAAATTTGGCGAACGCTCGTTGAACCTCTTGATGGTGTTGTAGCAGAGGTTCTTGTCAGTCTCATACACGGAAACCGCAACCCGTCCACAATACTTGAGCGTTGCCTCAAAGATGTCATCGTTCAAGTCCGCTCCCGAAAGGGTGTAGTTGGGGACAATTCCCATGTCCTCCCTCAGCCAACGGAGCATTTCCTTGAAGTCGGGATTGGTCTGGACGCCAGTGATGCCCAACGCAATCTGCGAGAGGTTGCGCGGGAACTTGCCAACGATTTTCTTGAAGTCCGCAAGGCTCATGTTGGTGGCTGGCTTGTCGGTGTTGTTCTTGTAGCAGAACTTGCATGACGCGCCACCAACCCTGGGGCAGCCGTTGATGCTCACCTCAATGTCCGCGATTTCCGGCCCGAGTGGACACCAACTTGGGTCAGTGTCCTTGTCCTTCCCCATCCTGACGTTGAAGCCAGACTTCTTGTTGAACATCTGGTAGTAGGTTCCTGCATCGTCCTTCACGAACTTCGCAGATGGCGTGTCAACAACAGTCCAACCCTGGACTTCACCATTCACGCCGAACTTGTATCTGTATACCTCGGCGTTATCCTTGTCCTCTGGCGTAAATCCCTTGCAAAAGGAAGCCATGTCAGGAGTTGCCCTTGACTGGACGCATTGGATGGTGTATTCCGACGCCACTGCCGCAATAGTGTTCTTGACTATCTCTTTCTTGGTCTTTTCGTCCATTTCTCTGTCTCTCCTTGATCTTTACAGATTCTCAAAAGCAATGTTCTCAACATCGCACACGAAATCCCGAGGGTCAACCCCGTTCTTGTTACACCACATAAGAATTGCACAGTTGAGTTCAACGCACCTGTCAATGATGGGACACAAGTCGTCCAGGAACACCTCGCGCTTCTTCTCGCCACCCTTGCAGTGTAACTTCACGAACGCCTTGATGCCCTGCCAATTGGCGTTGCTGACCATGGCGAACCTCTTCGCGTTCTTGTCCCAGGTGCGCTTTGTCACTCCAGTCTTTTTCATCTTGTCTTCTCCTTGTTCAGTCTTTCTTGAAATATCCCCAGTTGTCGTACCAGCACGAACATTGGCAATACACGACCTCGGCTTCCCCCTTGTTGAACAGGTCTGAGAACAGCTTCTCCCAGTCAACGATGGTCTTGCCATGGTCGCGAACCGTCTCCTCTGGCTCAAAGCATTTGATGCGTCTGCGAATCTCTCCAACCACATGCGCCCAGGCAGCTTCCTTCGTGGGGAAGTTCCATGTCCTCATGTCCTCCGGGTCATTTCGCCAGAAGTAGGTAATGACATGCTTGTTGCGCTTGGAATTTCTCAGACGGTTGCTCATTTCAATATCCTTGTTGCTCTGTCAACCCCTACAGTATACCACATTATTCCTCGGAAGTCAAGGGGGTCTTCTTCTCATTTCCCAACCTTCCTGAGAAGGTTCTTCCCCTTGCGAGTGACCTTGTACTTGAACTTCCCGTTATAGTCAAGGATGTCGTGGTAAAGCATCTGGGCGAACAAGGTGGAATTGCTTCCCTTGTTTGTCTTTCCCCACACGCCATTGAGAATGTCCTTGCGACTGCATCCCGGATGAGATTCAACGAACCGCAGAACCTTGACGTAGATTCTGTCCTTGGTGGGACAGGTAAAGTTGTAGCTGTGGTATCCCCAACATCCTTGATAGGGGACGTTTTCGCGGTTCTTGCTGACTACATGTCTCATTTCTCCTTGTTTCCTTTCTCGTCATAGTTTTCTGCACAAAGTTATCGTAACCAAAATGAATTCAACGGTATCGTATATGTTATGGGGAGACGGGAAGTTCTTCATGGAGTCCTCAACGTTCATGACCTCCCATCCAGACACGTCAAGGTCAAACAACCTCGCGCAAAGATCATCATATTCCAGCACATGTTCCGCTGCAATGGTACATTGTTGTGAATCCCCAGAGTACGATTGAAGCATCAACCTGTACATACTGACTGACTTGCTATCAGGATCTTCGTACTTCTCCTTGATTCTGTCAAGCAGCTCTGGAACACCATACTTCATCTTATCTCTCCGAAAATCCTTGAAAAGCAATCCAGAACCTTTGAGTCGATGTTGGTATGGTGATCAGCACCTTGAACCAGAACAATGGTAATGTCAAGTCCAATCACGGCACCCGGAACAAAATATCCACATGCCCGTTGCACATCAATTGCTGCAATGCACTTTGACTTGAGGGATTCATCGAACAGGATTCCCAGCAAAGTGTCCGAATCGGAGATATCATATGCAAGATCAGATTCGTCAATGAAATCCAACGAACTTGAACTGAATCTGGTTCCAATCTCGCGCTCAACCACGTTGAACATCACTGTCTTTCCCTTGGCCATCTCGGGAAGTTCAGTCAATGTCCGAAGCCAACCGCCCTTGTTGCCGTCAATTATCATCTTTTCGGCCTCCATTAACATTTTGGTCTGGGTTTAATCTCCGATTGGCGGCAATCCGAGTTCTTCACGCCTTTTGTTCAAGGCTTCTCGGAAGTCATCTTCCACCTTCTTGTACTTCTCGGCAGATTTGTCAGTTGCATCGCAATCCACACAACCGTAATTCTGAATGAGGTCTTCCTTGGTCATCATCATTTCACTTCCCCTTCCGCTTGTTTGACATCTTGGAACTGCCCTTGAAGTCAGGATGCTTCCTGCGCCATTCAACGAACTTGTGCATCCTTGGCTCGGCAAGCAGAGCCTCTTTGGTGTTGTAGAGGGTCTTCAATTCGTAGTTGGAGAACAGGGCGTGTATCTGCGAATGGCACTCGGTGCATATCCAGAGGAAATTGCCCTCGTCAGTCTTGAGGTACTTGTTCTTGTGGCGAGACTGGGCCTGTGGGATTAAATGGTGGACGGTAAGATTGCATTCGCAACCACACAGTTCACATTTCTTGCCCGTTTCTTCATCGTTTGTCATGTCACTTCATCCTCATCTTGTCAAACAACTCCATCGTTCTGGAGTCAATGTTGGTCTTTCTCAATACCCTGCCATCTGCAAATGTCTGGATGGTTATGACAATCTCCATCACGTCAAGCATACAATACCCATAGGTGTCTATGATTCTTCCCGTAAAGGACTTGTCCATCAGATAGCCAAAGAAGTTGTTTTTCATGTCCGAACCATAGAATTCCGAAACAAAAGCTTTGGGAACATGAACATCAAAGTCAAATATCAGATACACGGTAGCCTTTGCCACTGGCTTGTTCATGCTCATGCCAATCAGTTCATTGAGCTGCTTGTCCAGCATCCTTCTTGAGAGTGGCTTGTTCCATGTCTGAGACCGCTTTCCCATGCCGTCATGCCTCCAGTTTCATCACGGACTGGGACATCACGCCATAGTTGTGGCCGGTCACCTTCATGATGCGTCCCTTGATTTCCTTGATTGTGCCTTTCGCCAACAGCACCTTGCTTCCGTAGCCTGCGACCTTCTTGATGTAAACCACCTTGTCTCCTACCTTGACTTCCTTGTTGAATGCATCAGTCATTTCTATCTCCTTTGTCAAATTCAATTCTGCTTATTGCGTCAAGAATCTCGGCGTCAATGTTCGTCCTGAAGTTTGGGTCTTGCATGACGCGAAAGACAACCAACGTTCCACTGCCAAAATTGAACTCTGCACTGGACACCTTGACAATCCTATGGGAAAGGGACAAGTCCATCAACCTGCCAATAACATCGTCAAGGTTGGAGAACAGCTCCTGACTTTCAAAGTTGGGGTCTCCCCAGGAGTTGACATGGTAAATCTTCACCATGGTCACTGGACGATACGAACTTTCCCATATCAGACCAGTCAACGCTTCAAGCAGATTCTTCCTGGTTGGTCGCTTCACTTCGCAAACTCTTTCTGGAATTCAAGTTTGGACAACGACTCAATGAAATGCGAGTCAATGTTCGTGGTGGAATTGTCCTCGTTCTCAACCAAATACAAATAGACCAATGGAAGTTCTGTGCTATGGTGGATTCCACACACGCTGTAGGACAGGGACTTGTCAAATAACTTCGCAATAAGGGATTCTGGATCATGCAGATGGTCGCGTGTCACTCTTCCATCTGAATTGCAGCAAATTAGCTTAACCGAGGAAATCTTGTACCCACGCGAGAAATACCTGGTCAGTTTCCTCAATCCTCGGAGCAAGGAAATCCTGTTGAGTGGCCGGGAATCCCTCTCAACCCTGCATCCAGCAGTCATTGTGAGAGCATATCTCATCGCAATCAGACCTCAACGACCTTTCCATCTGGACATTCAACCGCAGTCGGCTCCATGTCAAGCACGTTCAGCATGTGGTTGAAGTTGATGTCGGTCTCGGGATATTCATGCGCTGCCTCATACAATGCATCTTCGGGGGAATTCGCGGTGACAGAAACAGTCACTGTTCCAACAACCTCGTATGTCACCTTGTAGATTGCCATTTCTTTTGCTCCTTTCATCAATCGTCAAACAGACAGTCAAGTCCAATGAACCGCGTAATCCACCAATGCTTCTTCTTGCGCGTCATCGTCGGACCTTCCTGGTTCAACCAAGGGTTGTCTTTCGTCATGTACACGTCCTCGAACGCCTGGCTATCCGCCTTCATCGCAGCCATGCAGCAGATGATGAACGGCGAAAGGCATGTGAGAATTACCAACTGGAACGGATAATACAGAATCGTCAACAAGAGTTTCTTCACTTTCAAGTTCATTGTGTCAATCTCCTTTTCTAATCAGCCAAGCAGGTACTTCTTGATGAAGGACTTCTTGGTTTCCTCGTCAAACTGGGTCAACTTCTCGAAGTACGCCATGAACAGATCTTCCTTGGAGGCAAATCCAGCCTTCTCAAAGAAGTATTCCAGACCCTCCTGGTTGAAAAGGCGTTCCACGAAAAGCGCAAGCCGCGAGTTGAACTTGTAGTAGTTGCCTACAACCTTGTTGATCTCGGCGAAAATCTGCTTGTGGCTCTTCTTCGTCTGGAACCAGTTGCGGACTCGCATCTTGTCCTTTTCCGTGGCCTGGTCGCACCACTTCAGAATCCACTCCTTGAACTGGTTCGCCTTGTCGTCGTTCATGGCTTCGTCAGTGTGGTCGGCGTCAAAGTCAGCATTCTCCATCTTTGCCACGTCAAGCAGCTTGTTTCCGGGGATGTGGAGATCCGCACAGGAAATTAGGATTCCAGTGATTTTGGGATACTTCCTCATCACAGATGCAAGGCAGGGACCGTACTTCTTGTACCAAGACTCCTTGGGCATCTCGCCACTCTTCGTAAAAGACACAATCTCGGACCAAATCCACACGGCAGCGAACTCATAAGCCCTGTATGCGTTTAGCCTGGTCGGCGCGAGACCGTTGAATTCGTCAAATTCCATGCCCTCCTTCTTCAGGTAGTCCCTGACAACAGTGAGCATCTTCATCTTCACCTCAATGTAGTCGTAGCTGGCAGACTCGCTTCCAACGTCCTCTTGAAGAATGTCGCGGTGCTTCTTCCACACCTCGTCTGTCACAGCCCGATTGAACTGTATGCCATATGAATAGAATTCATTGCGGACAACAAATCCCTTGGGCAACTTTCGGACCTTGATTTCCTTGCACATTTTCTTATCTTCTCCTGTTGAAGGACTCTTAGGGAGGATTCCCACCATGAGAATCAGACTTCTTTCCCTTAGAACGACATCAGTATATCAAATCCCATGCCGAATGTCAATAGGGTCTGAATGGAAATTTTACTTCCCTTGTCTGCGCCTGTCATAGCCGGCAAGTTCGCAAATCTCGCCATTCATTCGCCTTGAACGCACTCCATTGATTGTGCCAGGTTGGGAAGTCTCCTCGATGAACGAGAACTTCCTGCCACCACCAATCCTTGTGAAGTACATCTGGGCAGCATTCCTGACTGAAACAGAATCAAACTGTCCATCAACCTTGCCATCGCGAGTATAATAGGTTGGTTTGCCGCCAGGCTCAACCACAAGAACTGAATCCTGGTTGTACTTGCCACACAGACTTATGGCAAGTTCCTTCAGATTGGAGAAGTCGCCGGCAGGCTCGCCTTTGCCAGCCTTGTTTCTGAAGTTGACGATGAGAAACGACTTCTCAACAACCTCGGTGCCATCGTCCTCAACGAATCCACCTTGGACAGGGATGTACTGGTAGCCGGCCTTCTGGATGTCCTCCTTCAGCTCCTTCGTCTTGATGTTGTTGATTTCACGGTTCTCAACCTCATCGTCCTCGCTCCAATCATGGCGGCAAGCAGACACCATGACATAGCCGTTCTCTGTATGCTTGTTGAACAATCTGTTCAACCCAATCTCGTTCACAATCTTCATTTCAGTTTCTCCTTCAAGTTTCATCTGGTATTTACAATCCAAGAGCCTCCACCAACTTCGCAGTGGGCATCTTGGCAAGGTACTCGTCAACGTTCCTGACCATGGCATCGTCCTTCTTGGTCTTCGCATAGACGGAATCAAAGTAGGAGAACGCGAATCCGGAATATGGGCGGATGGTGTTGATGGTGAACACCCACTTGGCGAAGTCCTTCTTGGTAATGTTCCATTCAACCTCCAGTAGATTGTCAATGGCCTCCTTTACATCCTCCAGTTCCTTTACATAGGCATCGTACTTCGCCTTGATTGCGTCAAACGCCACCTTGAACTTGGGGAAGTACGCAACGTACTCCGACACCTCGTTGTCCCGAATGATGTCCATCACTCGGGCAGGAGACCAGATTTGGTTGCCGGCCATGTAGTGAAGTTGGACGTAGCGGGGAGACTTGACCTTGATTCGGTTGAAGTCCTTGTCCACAACCACATAGCCCTCTTCGCTGTCTGGCAGCTCCTTGGCGGCAGAAACACACTCGTCAATGTTCGTGATGGGGTAAACCTTCGGCGTGTCAAAGTCATGCGCCAACTCTGAATCCCCAAAGAACGTCTCCTTGAAGGTCTTGTTGTCGCGTTGGCCGATGAACCACGCCTTGGTT
>Ga0247609_10003262_pt1 | contig 16525 bp, 11 predicted proteins | sample 172DNAGHGlowgp2_FD_193487 | JGI IMG/M metagenome (GOLD analysis project Ga0247609, IMG submission 193487) | Sheep rumen microbial communities from Palmerston North, Manawatu-Wanganui, New Zealand - 1728 DNA GHGlow gp2 | ecosystem: Host-associated > Mammals > Digestive system > Stomach > Rumen ...
TGTCGTGCGACCCGATGATGTATGCCCGCAACTTGCCGGGCTGGTCAGGGTCTTCAAACACACGTGGCTCACCATCGGGGAGATGCTCCCACAGCGGCAGGTAGGGATTCTGTGCCAGGCTCAACGATGCTTGCAGACCGGCTAACGACAGTATCAGAAACAGTTTCTTCATATATACAAGTTTTCTTATTTGATGATTACTTTCTTACCGTTATGGATATAGACGCCCTTCGTCGGATGCGTCACAACCTGACCGTTGAGGTTGTAATACAGGCCATTAGAGGCAGGGGTGCTGACGCGGCCTACTGACGACGGTACGGGCGACGGCACAAGCCAGAGACCGCTGATATTGACAGTGTTGCCACTCTCCACCTTGAGGGCGTTGATGTGTACGAACGTCTCCTTTGACGGCGAGCCAGTATTAGTAGGTATCGTCTTCAGGTTGTCAAGCGGCAAGACCACGGCCTGCATCACATCGTCCCAATAGGGGTCGCTGCTGTTGAGCGACACCACTATCTGCTTGTACTCGCCATGGTCAACCAAGCGGTTGGCAAGGATGCGCAGGCGGTTGCCCGTGCCGCGGATGACGAGTTTGTCGTACTGGCTGACATCGGCAAAGAGGTTATAGCCTACGGAACTGAAGCCGGCCACTACGCCACCGCCGCCAACGCTGCCGTTCAGGTTCAGCTCAGCACCGGGGTTCTCGTTCACCACCTGAGCGTCTGCCCCCGTCGAGTTCCACTGGTGGAACATCTGTGCCGTCAGAGGCACCCAGTCCTCGGGAGCCTCGAAGTCGTCTATCTGTACAAGGGCCAGGATATTGTTCAGCACCTTCTCAGAGCGGTAGGGGAAATAGGTGCTGAGCAGCCTGTTACGCTCGGTCATATAAGCATCGTCCACGGTAAACACACGGTTCGAGCCCGTGCTACCTCCATAGACCGTGCCCTGGGGCCTCACGTCACGACGGTGGTCGCCCCAGCGGGCAGCCTCCAGGTAGAGCGCCTTGTCAATGGTATGGTAGAGGCTGTCCCACAGGCTCACCACCGACTGCTCGCCAAGCAGTCCGTTGTCGGCCAGCAGTTCCTTGGCCCGGCGCTGGTATTTCCTGGCAAACTGCGGGTTGCGCAGCAGATTCTGGAACATGCCTGTGGGGAACCTGTCGCCGTTATTCTTCCGCAGGTTATTCTCGTTGACATTCTCAAACACAATCTCCGAGTCCCAGCAGAGGAACTGGAAACCCGTGCTGACCTCCGTGCCGCTGTTATGACGGCGTATGGCATACCAGTTATGATGGTCCCAGTCGGTGTTGCCGGCATAGTGGTTCATCAGCATATAGTCAATGAAGTTGTCAACGTCAAGCAGCGAGTCCAGCTTGGCATAGCCGTCGGCACTGGCAGCACCGGCCACGGCAGCAGTCATCATCTCCCAGCTGTCCAGCGTACCCTCGGCAGCCTCAATATGGTTACCGCCGTCTTCCTCAATTTTTACCACGTCTATCTCCTCTTTCTTACCGCCAAGGTGATCCTTGCCAAACTGGTCGTCCACGCGCTCGGCAATATTGTAGAGTCCCCAGTACATTCCATTAAGGAAAAGGTTGACATAGAGCGCGTTAACACTTGTGCGACCTATGCGGCGCTGCATACGGCGCATCCACACGTCACGGGTGTACTGTGCCTTTTCACGGTTGCCCTCACTCCAGTGCTGCCAGGCGTTGCCGAAATGGCAGCGCAACACCAACTGGTCGAACTTCGACGGCTGGTCTTCGCCAAAAAGAGGATATTTCAAGGTCTTTGGGCCATACTTCTCCTTAAACACCAGACGGAACGAGTGCTTGGGGTTCTTCTCGGCCAGGCGTCCGTGTCCGCCATGCAGACGGATGCCGCATGTCGTACTGAGGTCGTGCTGCTGCGGGCCACCTATCAGCTCGACACTGGTGGGCCTTGTCCATCCATGCCCGGTGGCATCGCCCACCGGCGGCCCCGTAAAGATATAGATGCCGCCCTTCTCCTCATCGTTCTCGTGGCTGAAGAAATTCTCTTTGTCGGATACAATACTCAGTATCGGCAACTGCTTCAGACCCTCGATCATCTTCGGACGCAGCGTGGCATCGCCGGTCATCTCCGGGTCCATCTCATAGTCGGCAATGGCCGTTCCCTGAATCTCGGTATAGCTGCCCCACTGTGCGGGATAGCCGGCTGGGTTGTTGGGCTGACTGAGCACCGAGCTTACAAAGATATAGCTGGCAGTACCAACGGGCGACAGCGAGTCGCCAATCTGCTCAACGGCTCTTACTATGGTGCTCCGGCTGATGGTCAGGGGCTGAGTATACGGCATGCTGGCCGGTGTGGGCGTACTCCCGTCGGTGGTATAGAATATTTTGGAAGCAGCATCGCCGGTGATGGCCACGCTGAGCGTGCCGCCCTCATAGAGTCCATGGGGCTGGCTGAATTTGGGTTGTGCCGCAATGCAGGCTGCGACAAGGCTGGTCAGAAGTATCAGGCTGATTCTTTTCATCGGTCGTTTAACGGTTCTTTACCGTCTTTAGGTTTTCGGCTGCAAAATTACGAAAAAAAGCGGCTTTGCGCCGCTCAGTTTGTCTCTATTACTTTTCTATATGTTGCAATGCGTCTTGACACTCTTTTCTACGAAGACTAACCAACAGCAGACTGCCCCCAAAAGCAAAAATGTCATATTTAAATCGTAATGTTTGGATTATTGTCGATTTTTTTATCTAAGCGACCTGCCTGCCGTTCCCGTCATCCCTGAGGTGGACAGTCCTAAACCCAACGGCAGCATCGAGCCCGCCTGCGAGACGATGCTGGAAGAGGTAGGCCGCCCTGAAGCTCGACCCCACACACATCAAGGTTACTGAGTTCTGTGACACAGGGGGACAGGCCCTGTGTGTCACGTTTCTTACAACATGACAGACGACGGATGACGGATGAAAAAGCAATCAAATTTTAAAAAAGTAGAGAAAACTATAACTGATATTCGCCAAAATCTTCGTAACTTTGCAGGCGCAAACCCTCTTAGCGAGTCTGAAAAAACGGATGGGATTACCAAACACACGCATCGAAGTGGCCGATGCCCTGCGAGGAATCGCGGTGGCAGGCATCATACTGTACCACGCTGTGGAGCATTTCGACATCTTCACAAAGAAGGCCATCGTCCACACCCTGCCCTGCGACCAGACGGTGGGTGAGGTAATGGCCTGGCTGCTGTCCGGCAAGATGTATGGCATCTTTGCCATGCTCTTCGGCCTGAGCTTCTTTATCATGAACGACAACCAGCAGCAGAAGGGGAAAAGCTTCGCGGGGCGCTTTGCCTGGCGCATGTGCCTGCTCTTCATGTTCGGCATTGTCAATGTGGCGTTCTATGACGGCGATATCCTGATGCTCTATGCGTGCTACGGCCTGCTGCTCATCCCCGTCAGCTATCTGCCGTCGAAGGCCGTGTGGGGCATCATCGGTCTGCTGGCCATCCAGCCCGTAGAGCTGTTCCTGCTGCTGACGGGCACGACGCTGGATCATTCCCGGCTGTTTGACATTTACGATCAGGTGATAAGCATGCATGAGAACGGCACGTTCTGGGAGAATGCGCTTATGAATCTGCGTTACGGCTTTGAGCTGAATTTCAGATACAACGTGTTTAGCGGACGCCTGACACAGCTGCTCTGCCTTTTTATCCTCGGCATGCAACTGGGGCGACAGCGGCTGTTCTATAACAGGGACGAGAACCTGCAGGTCTGGCACACCGTACTTGGCATATCCGCCACCCTGACCATCGTCTTGAGTTACGTAGACTTTGGCCATCTTGAGATATGGCTCAGGCCCATCTATAATCTTATCATCCTCCTGATGATTGTCTCGGCAGTAGTCTCGGCATGGTATGCCTTCGAGGGCGTGCGCCGTGTGCTCCACCATCTGTGCATCTTCGGCCGCATGAGTCTGACGAACTATCTGCTACAGTCCATCATCGGATGCTTCATCTTCTGCGACTACGGTCTGGCCTGCTATTACAAGCTGGGCACCACCTACGCCGTGCTGGTAGGACTGGGCATGGTCATCGCCCAGTACTGTCTGGCCCGCATCTGGTTTGGCACCCATCAGCGTGGACCATTGGAGGGCTTATGGCGAAAACTTACATGGATTTAGTAGACACAAACAAAATTGAGATATTACTAATGGAAGAAAAAACAAACCGCTCAGGGCAGATTATACGCACCAGCGTCATCGGTATCGCAGCCAACGTGCTGCTGGCAGCATTCAAGGCTGCGGTGGGCATATTAGCCAGCAGCGTGGCTATCGTGATGGATGCCGTCAACAACCTGAGCGACGCCCTGTCGAGCGTTATCACTATCATCGGCACCAAGCTGTCGCAGCGTCCTGCCGACCGTGAGCACCCCTTTGGCTTCGGACGCATCGAGTACTTCAGCGCTATCATCATCGCCGTCATTGTGCTCTCTGCGGGCATCACGTCGCTCATAGAGTCGGTGAAGAAGATCTTCGACCCCACGGAGCCGGAATATACCACCGTGACACTCACCGTCATCGCGGTGGCCATCGTGGTGAAACTCGTCTTGGGCCGGTACGTCAAGAAAAAGGGCGAACAGCTGAGCAGCGACGCGCTGATAGCATCAGGTTCCGACGCCCTCTTCGACGCCGTCATCACGCTGTCAACACTCGTCGCGGCAGGCATCATGCTGCTGTGGCATGTATCGCTCGACGGCATTCTGGGAGCACTCATCTCGCTCGTCATCATCAAGGCGGGCATCGAGATGCTGGCCTCGCCGGTGAACGAGCTGCTGGGCAGCCGCATCTCGCCAGAGCTACTGAAAGCCATCAAAAAAGAGGTGCTCGACTTCAAGGGCGTTCACGGCGTGTTCGACATCATCCTCCACAACTACGGCCCCGACGTGCTCATCGGTTCGCTCCACGTGAATGTCTATGACACGATGAACGCCCTCGAAATCCATGGCCTGACGCGCAGCATCTCTGAACAGATGTTCGAGCGCCACGGCATCATCATGACTGTAGGGGTATATGCCATTGCCACGGGTGCCAACAAGCGCACGGAGCTGCAAAACGCCGTGATGCAGACGCTTGGACGGCATGACGACATCACGCAGGTGCATGGCTTCTACTATTTTGAACGTGAGAACCGCGTCTCTATCGATGTGGTACCCGACATCTCTGTCCACGACGAGCCCGCCTTCAAGCGCCATCTCGAAGAGGATCTGAAGGCCGTACTGCCCGACACGAACGTCAGCGTTGTGATAGACCACAATTACAGCGCGTAGATTTCAACGTCATGCATAGCCTCTTTTTAGGGAGAACTCAAATACCAGCCCACCCTTTTCTGCCAGCCGGACGGTGATGGTGCCCCCATGCAGCATGACGGCATTCTTCACGATGGCAAGGCCGAGACCTGTGCCGCCAATGGTGCGGCTGCGGCTCTTGTCGATGCGGTAAAAACGCTCGAAGATGCGGGGAAGATGCTCCGGGGCGATGCCTATGCCGTTGTCGCTGAAGCGGAACGTCCAGCTGTCGGCAGTCTGTTCTGCGCTGATGCCGATGGTTGTGCCCTCGCCGGCATAGTTGATGGCATTGTCGACAAGATTGCGGAAGATACTGTAGATGAGCGAGGGATTGCCCTGGATGACGATATGCTGCGGCAGGCAGTTGTTGAGCGTCATGTGGTGCTTCTTCAGGGCGATGACGGTCTCCTGAACGATGTCGCCGACGATGGCCGACACGTCGGTACGCTCCATCGTCAGCTGGTGGGCGGCATAATCCATGCGGTTCAGCGTCGAGATGTCCTGCAGCAGGGCCGTCAGCCGGTGGGCCTGCGCATTGGTGCGCTCAATGAACTGCCGTTGTGTTTCTGACGTCATCTGCGGATTGTCGAGGATGGTGTCGGTATAGCCGAGGATGCTGGCCACGGGGGTCTTCAGTTCGTGGGCAATGTTCTGCGTCAGCTCGCGGCGCATCCGGTTCTCCTTGGCGGCCTGCTCGCGACTGATGCGCTCGTCCATGCGGCGGGCATAACGGTGAAGCAGGAGCGCCAGTCCCGCCATCACCACGAGCGAGAACAGCAGCAGGTGCCAGTCGCTGACCTCGTCAAAGGGCTGCAGGAACTTGCGGTCATAGTCCTCGAACAGGATAAAGATCAGTGCATAGACGGCGAACACCACCATGACGCTGGCGAACATCTTCCGGCCTTCACTCAAATGCTTCATACCTCAAACAAATAGCCGTACCCTTGTCGGCTTACTACAAAATTTCCATATCTGCCTATCTTCTTGCGCAGACGGGTGACGTTGACATCTACCGTGCGGTCGCTGACCACCACGTCCTCCGGCCATACGGCATCGAAGATCTGTTGCCGTGAAAAGACCTGCCCTCGATGCTTTAGCAACAGCCCCAACAGCTCGAACTCCGTCTTGGTGAGACTCACGCTCTCGCCATCCACCGTCGTCGTCTTCTTACCGAAGTCGAGAATCAACCCCTCATAACTGATAAGACTCCCCTCCCCGGAGGGGTTCTTGCCTTGCAAGCGTCCTTCGACCGAGCGGGGAGTGGGTCTCCTCAGCACCGCCTTCACACGGGCCACCACCTCGCGCACGGAGAACGGCTTCGTCACGTAGTCGTCGGCCCCAAACCCAAAGCCCCGTAGCGTATCGTCCTCTGTATCTTTTGCCGTCAGGAAAATAATAGGTATATGGGCGGTCGTCTCGTCAGCCTTCAGTCGCTCTGCCAGCTCGAAGCCCGACATGCCCGGCATCATCACGTCGAGTATCAGCAAATCGTACCGCAACGGTTCCCTATCCATCGCCTCCTCGCCCGAATAGGCCGCCTCGGCCTCGAAGCCTGCCGCTCGAAGGTTATAGAGCAGAATCTCGCACAAATCCTGCTCGTCGTCTACCACAAGAATCCTTTTCTGTCTCATCGCCTGCAAAGGTACAAATAAATCGCAACAAACCCCCAAACAGACTTCAATATTTTCGCTGTGGTTTTGTCATTTCCCAAATTTTCAAGATGGGCGGTCTGCCAAGTGTTGAAACTTTTGTTCATTTCATGCTGGCGGTTCAGTTCTTCATTAGGCGTCAACAAACAGCAGACTCAGATACTGGAAATACTTCCACACAATCTTATCACGTCGCTTCTCATTAATCTCATTGGTCAGTTTCACAATATGATGGTCGTACTCCAGCAGGTCGGCTGTAGTTACCTCGCCATTATGCAGATGGTCGCGCATCGCATAGTAGAGGCGCGAGATACCGTTCTCGTCCCTCTGGGATAGCAATATTTACTGTAGATGCTCCAGCATCCCATGCATTAGCGATTAATTCTGTTAATGCAATGTCTGGTTGAGTAACGATACTTCCCAAAGATCGTAAAATGTAATTCTCTTCATATAAAGATGGAAATAGAACTTCTTCTGTAGCCATATACATTTCAATTTGGGGTGTAAAGTTAGCACATTTTTAACAAAATAGCATAGATTCGAACTTCTTATAATTTATTATGGATACAGCCACATGAAAAACCTGTTATTGTTGAGGTGGAAACTGTACTTTTGATTGCGTATTTTTCAATTTTTTGCTTTAACATCAATAAAAAAGACGAATAATTGCATTATTCTCAGAAGAAATGATTATCTTTGCACCATAATCTAAGACAACATAGGAATGGAGAATAAAGATCTCAATCGGATTAAAGTCGTTCTTGCGGAAAAAAAGAGAACCAACAAGTGGTTAGCAGAGCAGTTAGGCAAGGATCCTGCTACCATCTCAAAATGGTGTACCAATACGGCACAACCAAGTCTGGAACTGCTACTACAAATGGCAGAATGCCTTGATGTGGATCTCAAAGACTTGATAAGAGTTGACGCATTAAAAAAAGAAGAGTGACAATGGCAATAAAAGAAAGTCCATATACAGCAGCTATCACGGGTGGAGGGTTCCTTTTTGAGGAAACCAACATCCTTCTTCCGCTTTTGCAGTCAGATGACAGGGAAGCACTTCTCAAAGATGAGAAGCTAAATAACCGACTGCTGAAGATGAATGCAGAAACATCCCGTTACAGGGCCATCATGGAGATTGTCCGTCGCTATGATGCCATGCCAGCCTCTTTTTGGGTTGACTATCAGGCCATGAGTGAGGATGACCAGCAGATAGCCCTCTTCTTCGTCATCCTGAAGACCTACAAGATTTGCTTCGACTTTCACATCAACGTTACCATGCGCAAGTGGAATAGCATCAGCAAGTCATTGGTCTATGATGACATCGAAATGGAATTCAATGAGGTGTCTGCCCGTGATGAGTTTGTGGACTCATGGAGCGACAAGACCAAGCGTAAGGTGGCCAGTGCCTATCTGACCGTCCTTCGCAAAGTGGGCATTCTCGACAAGGAGGATAACCTTCATCCTCTTTCTGCCAGCAACTTCGACTACTATATTATCAATGGCGAACAGTGGTTTCTCGAAGCCTGTCTGTTGCAGCCATATCAGATAGAAAACATCAGAAATCATTACGAATTATCGAATTAGAGAATGCAGAAAAATTCTAAAATTCTAAAATTCGTGATAAAAACAGATAAAGAAACATGACAATAAAGGAACTCGACGATAAACTGAACAGCCCAGGTTTCCAAGACCCAGAGAATGGCGACTTGTTCTACAACTTCTTCATCTACCAGTACCCGGCTGAGAAGGAGTACGACATCCGCCGTCAGATACAGGAGTTTAAGGCTAACCTGATTCGTCCTATCAACTATGTAGATGTGCTCTGTCTGAATCTCTTTGAGGAATTCTGCAATTTCCTCGACCAGAAGAAATTTCTGAAGCACCCCAGTATGCTGAAGTATCAGTTGGAGAAAGAACAGGCTGATCCCTCAAAGGCTCAGAACACCCAAGATACGCTTACCCGTAATGCGCACAGCCCTGAGTTTGTGCAGTTCCTTCATCAGCGTATCATCGAGCATGTCAGCATCGAAGATAAGTATCGTCGCCCATACGTGTTCGTCTATGGCGTGGGCAGTATGTTCCCTTATCTCCGTGTCAATGAGTTGCTGGCTCTCTATGAGGACTACAACGACACCAGCAAATACAAGATTATCGTGTTTTACCCTGGTCATCGGGAGAACAACTCGTTCCGTCTCTTTGGAACCCTTCCCGACAACCATACATATCGTGCAACCCTACTAATCAATGAATAGTTGTTAATATCACGAATTAGAGAATTAGCGAAAAAAATCTATAATTCGACAATTCGTGACAAAAAAGAAAAATATGAAGTTAAGTGAATTGTACAAGAAACCTATTGGTCGTGCAGTAAATCCTGCCGTTAGTGCAACCAAGTTCGATCCTGAGACAGAGAAGATCGAGATTGAGGAATACGTGTTCACTGATGAAATCATCAATGGACTCTACCGCATTCTCGATGCCATCAAGAACAACAAGCCCTACGACCATGTGGGCATATGGATCGACGGTTACTATGGTTCAGGAAAGTCTCACTTCCTGAAATACCTCGACTACTGCATCACGCCCCGCACACAGGAGAAGGCTTTGGAGCGTTTGCTGGAAGCAGTGAAATCCATCGACCCAATGGATGATAACCACAATATCTGCTGTGACTATGATGCCATACTGAGCATCGCCAACTGGCTGAAACGTGCCACCATCGACACTTGTATCTTCAACCTCGAAACGAGTTACGACAACTCTACGGATAAGAAGAAAGCCTTCCTGCACGTATTCTGGAATGAGTTCAACGGCAAGCGTGGTTTTAATAAGTTCAACCTCACGCTGGCTCAGAATCTCGAAAAGCCCTTGCAGGAAAAGGGTGTGTTTGAGCAGTTCAAGGAGCGTATTGCTGATGAAGGCGGTGACTGGAATGATCCAGGCGAAGCAGCCGACATGATTGACAATGAGTTGGGCATGGTGCTTGACATCGCTTGCGAACTGGCTCCGACTCTTGACAAAGAAAGCATCCGTGAGCGCATTCTGAGGCGTGACACCAATATCAGCATCGACCGTTTCAGTTCTGAATTGTCTTCCTATCTGAAGGACAAGGGCGATGACTACCGTCTGATTATGCTTGCCGATGAGGTGAGCCAGTTTATCAACAAGGAGCGTGACCGCTATCTGAACCTGCAGGAAATCATCACCAAGCTCTCTGAGGCTTGCGACAATAAGGTTTGGGTGGCTTGTACTGCTCAGCAAGACCTCTCCGAAGTGCTCGACGATTGCAATATTGCAGAAGAGAAAGACAAGGAGGGAAAGATTAAGGGCCGTTTCGAGGTGAAGGTATCTTTGAAGGGCACTCAGCCTGAAGTCATCACTCAGAAGCGTATTCTCGATAAGAAGAAGGGGGTGATGCCAACGCTGGAGAAACTCTACGACCAGCAGAAGGCGGCTTTCGGACTCCAGTTCAAGTTGCCCAATAGTTATGTGGCCTACGAGTCGAAGGACGATTTCGTGGCCTACTATCCGTTCGTGCCATACCAGTTCAAACTCATCATGCAGGTGTTCAACTCGTTCCTGAATCTCGGCTATGTAGCCAAGGAGGTGAAGGGTAACGAGCGAAGCATCATCAAGGTCATCCACTCTACGGCCAAGAACAATGCCAATGAGGAGGTTGGCAAGTTCGTTTCCTTCGATGAACTCTACAACAATATGTTCGAGGAGGGCTTGCAGGCTCGAGGACAGAAAGCTGTTGACAATGCCATCCGCATGGCTCGCAAGTATGAGCACGACCCCAAGATGGCTGTCCGTGTGGCCAACGTCCTGTTTATGATTTGTAACATCTCACAGACTGACCAGCTGCTCTTCCCTGCCAACATCGACAACGTGACAACGCTGTTAGTGAACGACATCAATACCCCACGTCTGACTATTAAGAATGAGGTAGAAAAAATTCTGGACTATCTCTGCGACAATAACATCATCCGTCGTGAACCAGGCAAGAACGGCACCCTTGAAACCTACACCTTCTACAGCGAAGAGGAAATGAAGGTGGCACAACTCATCCAGAGTCAGGGCGTGGACAACAATACTCAGGCCGAGATGCTGCGTGAAATCTTCTTCAAGTATCTCAGCGGTCTGCGCAACAAGGAGCAGTATCTCACTCGTACCTTTGCCGTTGGAGCCAGTATCAAGCAGCGTCAGTTCCTCAGCAACTCGCCTGACGTAGTAGTAGAATTTGCCGTAGATAACGACTACGACAGCCCTGAGCAGTTGGCACTCAGCAACATCCCTAACAAACTGGTTTACTATGTCGGCCCTCAGTTCGCTGAGAACAAGAAACTGAAGAATGCCTTCTACTGGTACTGTCAGGTGAACCGCTATATGGCTACTCCCGCCACCAGCGATGAGAATGCCAACACCCGTAAGGAGTTTGAGAAGCGGGCCAAGGAGCAGTTCGACACCATCATAGCCCCTGAGTTCCACAAGATTCTCGACACCTGCCCCATCATCAGCGGTATGCGGGTCGTTGACGATGTAGAGTTGGGCAACAAGCGTGGCAACGACCGTTTCCACAATGCTATTCAGAAGCACTTGGCTGGCATCTATACCAAGGGTGCCCTCGTAGAGCGTCCTGACATGCCTCACACGACTGAGGCTTTGAAGAAGGCCATCCTCCGTCCTGTCAATCCGGGCGACTACGACGGCATGAATGCAGAACTGACTCCTGCAGAGCATGAGGTGGACATCTATCTGAACAAACAATTTGCCGAGGTCAACGTGGCCGATGTGACCAGCAAGTTCAGCAAGGCTCCCTACGGATGGGATGCCATCTGTACGCTCTACATCGTCAATGAGTTGGTGCGTCGCCATAACCGTGACTACAGCTATGCCAACAATCCCAATGTAGAGACCAACCTCGTGGCCAGCCGCTTGGTGCAGGAAACCAATAAGTTCACGCTTCGTCAGGCAAAGGCTATCTCGCCAGAACTGATCAATAAGTTCACGGCTGCATGGAAGAACATCTTCGGTGTAACAGAGGCATTCTCCACGACTGACAGCACCCAACTCTTCCGTCTGAGCCGTGAGAAGGAGAGCCAAAACAGCCTGTTCAACAAGCGTGAGGGCTACCGTCGTATTGAGTCAGAGATTGGCAGTTACCTCTTTGCAGAGCCTATCCACACGGCCATTGACCTCTTCGACGGCTGGCTCGCTGAACGTGATCCTCAGACATACTTCCAGGCTGTCATCGACAAGCAGCAGGAGGCTCGCGAACTGATTGACAAGTGTAAGGAGGTGGCCCAGTTCACTCACGACCAACTCGAAAACTATCGTCAGTTACGCCAGTTTGCCAAAGACAACCAGTATAACTTCCCCTTCGTGCCAGGCAACTATCAGGAGCATGTCAGCCAGTTCATGAAGATAGAGGATGACCCGTGGCCCATAGAGGGACTGCGCTCCTACATCAAACTGATGCGTGAACTGAAAGCCATTCTTGATGAAGTACGTGAGTCGATGCGCGAGAAAATCCGCATCGCCTACAACGAGCAGTTCGACTACTTGGAGAAGGTGGCCAAGGAGCAGAACGTACCATCGTCAGTCCTTGCCAACCGTGAGGCCACTGTCACGGTAAAGACTACACCTAATAATATTATGGTGCTCACGGGCAATCTTAACACCGATGCGTTCTATCAGGCAGAAATCAGCAAGATACTTGCAGCAGCCAAAAAGGATGATGACCGAAAGAAGGTGCATGAGGCATCGCTGCAGACTCGAACACGGATACCTCTTTCTTCTGAGGATGATGTTGACCAATATCTGCGAGGACTGAAGGAACAGTTGATGAAGATGCTCGTGGATCACGACAGTGTTATGATTGTCAAGTGAGTGTTTTTGTTATCACGAATTTTCGAATTATAGAATTTTTTATATTGTTACGAATTTAAGAAGTTGATTGGATGATGGGAACTTATATATATCAGGAAGAGTCGAGCACATTGCTCGGACTTGCATTGCAGCTGCATAAGGAACTTGGCTGTGGTTTTAAGGAGAAGGTGTATCAAGACGCTTTTGAGGTCTTGCTCAAGGAGAATAATATACCCTACGAGCGAGAGAAGCATCTGACCCTTACATATCATGGAGTTGTCCTCCAACATGATTTCTTCTATGATTTTCTCTGTTATGATAAAATAGGTGTGGAGCTAAAAGCTTATAGCGAGATAACTGGGGAGTTTGAGTCTCAGATTATCAACTACATACATGTAGGTAATCACCAGTTAGGTCTGCTCTTGAATTTCGGCACGACAAGCCTCCAGTACAAATTCTTTCCAAATCGTCCTAACTACAAGAAAAATTCTTAAATTCTCAAATTCGTGATAAAACCAAATCGCCCTCAGCTTAGAAATAATTCTCAAATTCTTAAATTCGTGATAGAAATAAATCGTTATGGATACTAATAAACTGAAGAAATTCGCCACAGAAGCACGTAACAGACTGAAGGCCGGCATCGCCGCCAAGATTATCACGTTGGGATTCGACAAGAACGGACGTGTGCCAGACCACATGCACCCACAGCTGATGCAGGGCGGCTCGCTCTGGAATGGCCGTTTAGAGACCGAAGGGTTCTACCATCAGTGGCAGGCACTTTACAGTCGTGTACAGCAGAAGGGCATCAAGGAGGTCTATGAGGAAGCGGCCTACACCTGGTTCAACCGCCTTGTGGCTATACGCATTCTTCAGAAGAACTCGCTCATCGAGCCGGTCCTGTCTTACGTTGACGAAGCCCGTACCCCTCGCATCGTCGATGAAGCCCGTATGGGGCGTATGCCTCAGATGCAGGAACGGCAGCGCCAGTTACTGACGGAACTGCTTGATGACGACTCGAAGACCACAGAGCAGTTTGCCATCCTCGTGACGGCTTTCTGCCACGAGAATCCCATCCTATCACGTTGCTTTGGGGCGATGTCCGACTATACGGAACTTCTTCTGCCCAACGACATCCTGACGGAAGGCGGCTTCATCGATATGCTCAACCATACGGAATTCATCACCGACGATGACTTCCGTTCGCCAGAGCTGATTGGCTGGCTCTATCAGTTCTATATCTCTGAGCGCAAAGACGAGGTGTTTGCCAAGAAGGGCAAGTTCGAGGCTGACGAGATCCCTGCTGCCACACAGATCTTCACGCCCAACTGGATTGTGAAGTACATGGTGCAGAACACCATCGGGCGCATCTATCTTGACAACAATCCCAGTGCTGCCGCTGAGTTCATCCCGAAGTGGAAATATTTGGTTCATCCCGAATTAGAGAATCCAGGAATTTCTTCATCACGAATTAGCGAATTATCGAATTCTTCGCAGGATAAATTCTCAAATTCTCAAATTCGTGATAAACAAAACATTCTTGAATTAAAAAATCTTGAAGATTACCTCGTTGGCGATTTAGCTTGTGGCTCTGGTCATATCCTCAACGAGTGTTTCGACTTGTTCTACGACCTCTATATCTATGAGGGCTACAGCCGCAGGGAGGCCATCGAGAACATCTTCAAGTGTAACCTCCGAGGCGTTGACCTCGACACTCGCGCCAAGCAGTTGGCCACCTTTGCCCTCATGCTGAAAGCCTGTCAGAAGGATGCCTCGTTTGCCGATGCCCACATCCTGCCTCATGTGCTCTCGATGCCTACGCCTATTCCGCAGGAGCAAGTGGCAGACCGCTTGCAGCAGTTCTTCCGTGAGACACCATCACGGCAACAGTTGAAAGACCTCACAGCAGCCTTTGAGTTGATGCAGGATGCAGAATCGCTGGGGTCCATCATGAAGTTCGATGTGGCAGAATCCACCTTGCTCTCTATTCGGCAGACATTGAACTACTGGCAACATGAACAGTTCGTGCCAGAGGAGGTTGAGGACATCCTGCCAGCAATGGAGTTGATACTCACGTTGACGGATAAGTATGCAGCCCTTGTCATGAATCCGCCGTATATGGGTAGCGGCAATATGAACGAAACACTCAGCAACTATGTGAAGCGAAACTATGAGGAAGGCAAGGCTGACCTCTTTTCCACGTTTATGCTATTGGCTATTGACCGCTTGGCCGATAAAGGCAAATACGGTATGATTAACATGCACTCATGGATGTTCCTCTCGTCGTTCGAGAAGTTACGCCGTTCGCTGCTTGAAAACGAGCATATAGATTCACTGCTGCATCTTGGCCCTCGCACGTTCGATGAACTGAGTGGCGAGGTAGTCCAGAATGCTGCTTTTGTAATAAGCAAAACAAGCGAAGTTGAAAGTCCGCAGGGAGCAAACTCAGAGTCCGCAGGGAGCGAACTGGGAGTCCGTAAGGAGCGGACTAATAGCGGAACGTATTTCCGTCTTGTCGATGGCAAGAACTGTGGGGATAAAGAACGCATGTTCCTTGATGCGCAGGCTAACCATACGGCTAAGGTTTACTATCCTAATGTGTGGCAATGTGATTTGGAAAAGATACCTGGATTTTCTATTGGGTATTGGGTGAATGTGAATCTTATTCGTAAATTTGCAGAAACACCAAACATGGAAAGTTTTTACGATGTAAAATCTGGACTTTCTACTGGTAATAATGATATCTTTATTAGACATTGGTATGAAGTTAATGGATGCCGTTTGTTTTTACTTTATTCTTCAGAAAAGGAAGATCGGAAAAACTACAAATGGATTCCATATTCTAAAGGGGGTGGAACCCAAAAATGGTATGGAAATAATTTGTTAGTCGTAAATTGGGAAAATGAGGCTCAAGCCATGCGAGATTACGGTTTAGCAGTTTTTAGGAATGAGCCATATTATTTTATCAAAGGAATAACTTGGAGCGGAATGTCTTCAAGATTTGTGTCGTACAGATATATATATGACGGGTTTGTATTTGATTCAAATAAAGGACCAATGATTTTTGGAAAAGAAAATGGCCCTTCTATTTTGTATGCCATTGGATTCTTAAATACCCATGTCAGTAATGTGATAACCCAAATACTGAATCCTACATTATCAACTCAAATAGGTGATATTATTAGAATTCCTTTAGATTTTAATGAAGATATCAAGGAAAAGGTCGAAGATGCTTCAAGAATAAACATTGAAGTCTCTAAAGCAGACTGGGACTCCCACGAAACCTCATGGGACTTTGAGGCCAATCCACTTGTAGCCCTCCGCAACGAGAAAGTATCACGAATTATCGAATTAGAGAATTCTGGGAAAGAAAAATTCGATAATTCTCAAATTCGTGATAAAAAAGAAGTCGATAATTCTGTAATTCGTGACAGAGGAGAGATCCCGACGTCCTTCCGTCTGCAAGACCTCGTGGAGGAGTTCGAGGCTCAATGGACGGAGCGTTTCATGCAGCTCCATCATAACGAAGAAGAGCTGAACCGCCAGTTCATCAGCATCTACGGCCTTGAAGACGAACTGACTCCCGATGTGCCGCTGGATGAAATCACCATCCTGCAACAGGGGGAGATAAGTATAATTGATAATTAACAATTGATAATGAATAGACGATATGGATAAACAAACACTTGAATTC